>Ga0222714_10001443_pt1 | contig 26760 bp, 35 predicted proteins | sample C33_3DmetaG_FD_165048 | JGI IMG/M metagenome (GOLD analysis project Ga0222714, IMG submission 165048) | Estuarine water microbial communities from San Francisco Bay, California, United States - C33_3D | ecosystem: Environmental > Aquatic > Marine > Unclassified | place: USA: California...
CCAATAAGAATATTTACTATTTCTTGATTTTCCATGATTAATTTAATTGTGCTTGTTTAGTTGCTAAATACATATTACCATCACTAAAAATGGTGGTAATAGTTCCATCGTTTAATGTAATTTGAAAGTTGTTGTCTATTGTTATAATATCAACAATAGTTCTGCCGATTAGATCATCAAAGTTTTCGGGTTCTAATGTCATCATAATGGATATACCAAATCAACTTCATCCCCTACAGTTAGTCCACTAGCAAAAATTACGCTAGTTCCGCTTGTTACAGTTACATCTGATCCATTACGCATTTTAACACCATTTGCATAAACTTCTATTTTATTTGCAGTATATGTTTGGCTTGGAGTAAATGTAGTTTGTGATGCAGTTGCAGTAAATGTATCGTAGATAATGTTTTGAATACCACCTGAACTTCCATTTGCAGCAGCAGTAATACGACCTTTAGAATCAACTGTAATGTTTGCTGATGTATATGATCCAGGTGTAACTGCTGTATCTGATAAAGTTGTTGCATTTCCAACTGAAGTAACATCACCAGTTAAATTGGCATTAGTTGTAACAGTTGCCGCATTGCCAGTTGTATCAGCATTGATAGTTGCAGGTAAAGATAAAGTAACTGCACCAGTTGAAGCTGATACATCAATTTCACTAGCTGTGCCAGTTAATGATGTAACACCTGTATTATCAATAGTGATTGCACCACCTGTTGTTTCGGTGATGCTAATAGCAGTTCCATCAGTTAAATTAATATTTGACCAATAACCACCTGTTTGATTGTAGCTTAATAATTGACCGCCAGTAGGACTTGTTACTTCAACATTACCAATATCACTTAAATTAAGACCTACACCTAATTTAACAATAAATGAACCTGCGCCACCTGCTGCTGCATTAATAACAGTTCCAACAAATAATTTTATATTTGGTGCAACTGGTTCTGTTTTAGTTAATCCACCTGTGGCTGGATTGTAATAAATGTCATCGTTGTCTGCCCAAGTTTCACCATAAGCAGTTCCGTTAGTTGTAATGTTACGAACTACTCCATAAGTAGTAACTCTGCCCCAACTATTTAATGCAATATCTTCAGTAGCGCATCCAATAATTTGGTCGTAATCTGTAATGCCTGAAACTGCTGGCGCAAAAGTAATTTCACCTGAAGCGCCAACAACACCAGTTTTATAAACTAATTGTAAAGGGGAATCTGTGATAGCACTTGATGCTTTGCCATAACGATAAAGTTCTTCACCAACTTGTTGAGTAACATTGCCGCCACCCATGCCAAGATTCCAAGAACCTGTTGTATCGTTATACCACATCTTACCTGCGGCAACAGTAACAGCAGTTCCATCAGCAAAAGTTTGAGATAAAGTTCCTGAAGAATTATTATTATCGTCTATTGTAATGCCTGAATCTTGTATTAATTTACCAGTTGTGCCATCAAATCTAGTGATTGCATTATCAGTTGCAGAACCTGGTCCTACTACATCACCACTTCCAGCACCGCCACCGCCTATTTCGACAACGGATTCAGCACCATCATCTTTTTTAATATACATTTTGCCGTCATAAGTATTAACAGCTATTTCACCTAATTCGAGATCAGTAGTCGTTGGAACTTTAGCTGCAACTGCTGATCTCTTGACTTTAATTGTATTTGCCATTTGGCTTCCTTTTTGCTATATAGCAGGAAATTATTATTAGTTAATTAAAATGTACCACCATCAATAGTGATGCCATCAAATGTTGTTAAATTAGTAACTGAACCACCACTAATATTAACATTGTTTGCATCTTGAGTTGACATTGTGCCAAGACCTGAAACTTGAGTATTAGCAATTGCAATATCTGTATCAGCTAACGCTGTTAATTGACCTTGAGCATTTACAGTAGCAGTTAATGTTTTACTTGCAGCACCATAAGCACCTGCGGTAACAGTTGTATTAGTAATACTAAATTCATTGCCAGTTAATGTTAAACCTGTTCCAGCAGTGTATGTGCCAGCACCACTAAATTGTACCCAGGTTACATCAGTAACACCTAATGTTCCGCCTGAATTAACTGTACATACCCAACCTGAATCAGCTTGAGTTGAACCTTCTTCAACAAATATAAATGCGGATACTAATTCATCCCATGTATCTGCATCAGATGATCTAGCCCAAGCAGTAGCAGAAGCAACATAAATACCATTTTCTTCAGCAGCAGTTTGGTTTTTAACTAAAACTCTATCGTTTGCTGATAATGTAACACCATCAATAGTTAATAAACCTGATAATGTTGCAATGTTAGCTGTTGAAGCAGCTTTTGCTGATGCTTTAGGATCAAGTCCTTGTGCAACAGAATCGACATAATATTTAGTTGCAGCATCTTGATCGCCTGTTGGGTTAGCAAGATTAGTAATTTTAAAAGCACCAAAATCAAAGTCTGCTGTTGGAGCAGATAAATCACTCAAACTTGCTTGTTCGCCTGCTGTTGCTAAACCTTTACCATTAATAGTAATTTTTGTATATGTGCCAACATTGCTATTAACTGTAGCTAATGTTCCAGTTCCAGTCACATTAGCTGTTCCATCAAATGCACCTGAAGTGTAAGCAATGTCACCAGTAATAGATATTGTTCTGCCAGTTGTTAAAGAATCTGTTGAACCAGAACTTCCTGATACTGAACCAATAATTGTATTGCTAAATGTTTTATTACCGCCAATTGTTTGATCGGATGATAAGTCTACAAATGCACCAGCACCTGCAATTGGAATAATGCTTGTAGCACTTCCACCTGCGCCACCAGTACCTTGTCCATAATAAAGAACCTCACTGACTTCATTAAACGCTAATTCTGCATTTTCTAGGGAAGTAGGCGCACCACTACCACCGCTAGTTCTTCTTTTAATCCGTATTGTATTTGCCATTTATTTCCCCTTAATTAAAAATTACCACCATCAGAAATTTCTGTTTGTGGTATGTTTGTCCATGATCCTAAATTAAACATTAACGCATCATAATTACTAACTGATGAAACGCTAATGGGATAACCGCCTATTGTATTTGGTCCTGCTGGTCCTGCTGGACCAACTAATCCTCGATTAATACTAATTGTTTGCGTTGCTCTAGGCTCAACAGTTAAATCAATATTAGATTGAGGATTAACAGAAATATCTATATTGTTATTATTTGATAATTTAACTTCCATTAATTTACTACTCCATCTGACCTCACCAAAAACAATAAAAATATTATTTGATCTTCAGCAGGTGAAGAACCAGTTACAGGAAATGAAAGTTTTATTCTTCCACTAAATCCAACGCAGTTTTCAGCATTAATATCTAATTGTGGATCGCTGCTAATAACATCCCAAGCAGATTCATCAATTACAAGCGTAAATGAACCATTAGTATCATTTCTATTAGTAACTGATAAATTGACTGGAGTTGGAGTTGGAGTGTAATCAGCAATATCAAATGTTAAACCATAACGACTGTCGCGTATGTTAGATAGTTGCCTACGAATTATTTGTGCATCAATAGTAACACCAGTTAAATCTACTGGAGTTGAATCGGAAGTAAAATTAAGATTCCAAAAGGTTTTTTGATTATATACAAGTTCACCTGCAATGATTTCATTATCAAAGCCACTCACTTGTTGGAGTGTATTTTTATTAAAGATAGCCATTCTTTTTCCTTACAAGGTTAATAACGCACTCATGGAACTCCACGCAATGCGGTCTTGTCTTATAAGTTTAAAAAATTATAGCATATAATTTATTTAAAATGTCTATATATTATTTAAAATAAGGTCCTACCATCCAAGTAACAACTGAGTAGCGTATTCCTTTTGTTACTGGCTCTACGCCATGCACCATGTATGCAGGAAATACTAACACAGTTCCAGCTTTTTGTGGGGGGTAAAATGGCGTTCCCGATGCATTGAGAAAAAATTTTCCGCCCTCAAAATTATCATTCAAAAAAGCCAAAGCCGTGAGTTTTCTTGTCTCATCAGTATGAGCATGAAATGTGTCTACATGAGAAGTATAGCGCCCACCTGGTTCATACATTAAAAACTCTGTTTGATTGCTGTGCGTGATGTTATATTGCCACCAATAATGATTAGCATTTAACGCTGTGGATGTAAGCACACCACCTATGCCTTTATTTTGTGGCAACATAAGTCGACTAACATCGCGTATCTCTTTATTAATAGTCCCATCATTATTACCAATGATGGGTGGTAACTTTGTATGTTTTTTCTTTGAATATTCTTTAATTAATTGGGTACAGAATTTATCTGTTAAATGCCCTTCAAATACTGCACAATCAGTTAGAATTCGTTGACTGACTTGTTGTGTGTTATTAGATAGTTTAGGGATGCCTAAATTATCTCGACCATCATATTTTTCATTTTTATGTATTCCGTTTGCATCTACATAATGTAAAAAAACTTGTGCTTGCCATTGTCCTTCTGTATATTTTTCTCGCCAATGCTCTACTTCTTGTCCACGATATAAAACAGCATCGCCTACTTTCATATCTACTTTATTACCATCCATGTAGATAGACCAAACATTTCCTTCAAAACCTAAAGTAATTGTTGCACTAATTTCACATGCTGGTCGATCAGTATGCTTAACTAATTCCTCACCTGGAGCATATAGCCTAGCGTATGAGTAAGTAGGTAATAGTTTTAATCCACTTGCCGTTTCAAAGTTAGGTAATAAATCTTCTAGTAATTTATCAAAAGTAGTATGCCCATGCACAGCTTGTGACTTTGGACATTGACTATCTTTTTCTGTTAAACCATCTTTAACAGCTTGCTTTAGTATTTGTGTCAGTTCTGCACAATTTTGTTCGTCTAAAAAATCTTTTAAATAAACATAACCATTTTCTTTAAACATATTTTTCATAATAAATTCCAAGAAATTATTGTTTTAATTTTATCTGATAAATTTGGTTTTGATTCATGTGGAATATTACTGCTAAAAGTTAAAACATCACCTTCTTTTATTTCAGCCTCAGCTTTAGTATCTCTAAAGTGAAATGAAGTTTTTGGATTGTTAGTATCTAAATCAATATAATAAATATTAGAAAAACTGCAATGTGGATGAATATGTTTTTTGTGATAATCATTTTTACTATATTGTTGAAACCAACATTGAATATTTGCGTGTTTGCTATAATGTTTTTTATCTAAATTTAAGTGATGTAAAACATTATTAAAAACTTGATTTACTATTGGATTAATAAAATCAACATAAGGTCTATGTATTTTTTTATCTAAATAAAAATCTGTATTATAAATTTTTGAAAAATTATCTTCAAATGAATTAATTGGCATAGAACTAATAGCATCAAGAATTTGTTTTTTTATATCTTGATGATTTTCTATTTTTGTAACAATAAAAGTGCTAGGTATATCAAATGTTTGATACATAATATAATTTTTTATTTTATTTTATTTATATATTGTTTATTATATTTTAGGTGGTTCTGTTGGCATAGAAACATCTTGTGGAATTAAATAAATCCCATCTTTATAATAATATAAACTAATATTAGTCATAGTTAAATCATCATTGCAATCTAGCCAAACTAAAGATGGATGTACTTCAAATATTTCAGATTCACTATCTACTACTTGAAGAATTCTTTTTGCTTCATAAATATAATTTTGAGCATCAGGATCAGGATACCATATTTGAGCATCGCTACTCCAAAGCCAATTAGATAACCATTTAATTGTAAATGAATTTGTGTCAATTAATATTTTTTTCATTATTTTTTTTCCTATTGCCAGTATTCAACAATAACTATACCAGCAGCACCATTGCCACCAGCAAAAGGTGGGTTTGCTGGAACAGGTGAACATGCACCATATCCGCCTGCGCCATACAGCATACCAGGAGTACCAGCTTGACTGTTACTATCGGGAATTCTTTGCTGTTGCCCAAGAAAAGAACCACCACCTTGGTTACGACCTTTACCATCACCGCCTTGCATATTATAAGTGCCACCACTTGCAGTGCCGCCATTAGCAACAGTTGACTGGTTACCAGGACTGCCTGCGCCACCAGCAGCAGAACAAAATGCACCAAAAGAGGAAGTTCCGCCAGTAGCACCAGCAGTATAACCACCAACAGTACCAGGTGCAGGACCACCAGCACCACCACCGCCCACAGTAACAGAAACAGGACCAGGAATAGCTGGGGCATCTATATATTCAATTGCTGTACCGCCACCGCCACCACAGCCACCAACAGTGTTTACAGTAGGACTTGCTCTACAACCACCACCGCCACCGCCACCGCCTGCAACAGTTACTTTAACTGCTGTTACACTAGCTGGTTTTGTCCATGTACCTGAACTAGTAAATGCTTGCATAAAATAATCACCGCCACCTGCTGCTGCTATAGTAATTGATCCTGAACCATTAGTAATATTAATACCTGAGCCAGCAGTTAGTGTAGCTTTAGTTAATGTATTGCCAGTAGTGTTACCAATAAGAAGTTGCCCATCAGTATATGATGTTTGACCTGTACCGCCATTAGATGTAGATAGTGTTCCGCTAACACCAGTTGCTACATCAAGTTGTCCTGATGTATTAACTTTATTGGCTAATTGACTTAAATTAAATGCTTGTGTCATTTTTTCCCCTTATGCTGCACCTGCTCTAGCAAATGTTTGTTGAACTAAAACTGTTGTGCTATTGTTAGGTGTAATTGTAAAACTATATGTGTTTGTTCCCGTAGTATAATCTGTTCCTTGTATGTTGTAAACACCATTAGCAAATAAATCGAAAGCATCTGCAATATAAACAAATGAATACAATGCCTGTCCATTAACAGTATATCTTACAGTATTCACTGGAGTTCCAGTTGGAGTTGTTAAATTATTTTCACTAAATTGAATAACAGTTAATTTACCTGTTGTTGTATTTGGAAAGTTAGTAATTGAACCACTTGATATATCATAATCCAATTCATTTACCACAGTTCCATTTAAAAATAAAAATTCATATCCACTACTAATATCCCATAAGGTAGGTGTATAAAATGTTGCTGCTGTTAAATCAGCTTCATAACGACTAAAGCATGGATAAGATGATCCTGCTGCTCTATAACGATAAATTGAATCGCCATTAGAAGCTGTTATTGATATATCAACTGTAATTTGTCTACTTGCATAATCAACTCCAGTTACAGTATATTGAGTTGGAGTTCCTGTGTTATCAAAAGTAATAATGTCACCAATATTAATATATTGAAATGGCATTTCACCTAATGCCCATGTCACTACATTGCTTGCAACTGAATCAACATATACATGAAGAAACTCATAATAAGTTCCGCTTGAAACTGCTCGCATTGAAATAATAGATATTTGATCGCCTGCATTTGCTCCAGTATTTAAAGTGACAGTTGTTGTTGTTTCTGTATATTCAGAAGTAGATAATAATAATCCATTTTGTAATATTAAATCTTGACCATTAATATAACCTGGTTGTCTTGCAACTGGAGTAAACACAGTTTGTCCAGCAGTTGCTACATAATTATTACTTGTGTAATAAAATTCATCAGGTGATGTAAACCCAAGCACTCGACCATAAATATCAATGGTTAAAGTTGCAGCAGAACCCGTAAATGTAGGCGATCCACCAAAATCTAAAAATTGAGCAAGTGAAGCAATTACTCGACCATCAGGATTATTAGTTACAGCAATTTCACCTGTTCCAACTGTTGTTGAACCTGTAATTAATACCTGTCCAGTAGCTTGATCTAAATCAATATAATTAATTCCATCTTCTAATGCTGACCATACTCTAGGATCAAATTTACTTGCAGTTGATGGAACAAAAGCACCACCACCACCTGCTGAAACAGCAAAATCAGTATCAAAGCTAAATTTTCTTCCAGTTCTATTTGCATACGCTAAATATATATTTGTGCCAAAATTAGGATCAGCAATATACCAATTGTAATCATTGGCATCTAATGATGGACTTGTTCCTGTTTGATTTAATAATCCAAAATAACTTTTGTTTCTTGGACTAAGTGAGAATCCAGTTCCATTAACATCATCTGCATAAGCAACAGCAATGTAACGATCAGAAAATTGAAATGTAGTTGGTCGCCATCTAAATAATAATGAAGCATCTGAATAATTACTTTCAGCTAAAGCATTAACCATTTTGCTAAAGAAATACCAATTACCCGCAGGAATATTAAATAATTGTATTGGTGGTAATGTAGTATTAACATCATAAGGATCACCATTAGATTGTATTTCTGAAACTGCTGCTAAAAATAATTGAGATTCTGTTGGAAATTCATAAGCTGAATACCAAAGTTCTGCATACTGAGTTATGCCAGCACTTGATGATGTTATTTGCACATCAAAAGCAGGGTTAGTAATTGATGGATATTGATTTAAAATAATAGGAATAGGAATATTACCAAAAGCTGTTGGAGTTCCAATACCTGTATTTGGTGCAGGGGTAAATTGAGTAATATCAACATCTGCATAAACATCAGGGTTATATTCAATTAAATTTAATGTTGCACTTATTTGTCCTGATTCATTAAATTTTTCTGTTACTTTCATAATTCTGAATAATTTTTCATCCCATCCATAATTAGTATTGGTAACAGTTACAATATCGCCAGCTTCTAATTGAAGTCCTTGATAATTAATATCAAATGTTAATTGCAAATCTTCTCGCGCTGATTTCAACATTCGATTAGCTAAAAATTGTGCAGTTACATTATCATTTGTTAAATATAAAGAAACAGATTGTTTATTAACTGGTTCATTAGGAAATAATAATTCAGGTGCTAAAGTTGCTAAATCAAATGTAGAAGAATTAAATGTATCTTTTTCAGAACCATCAGGAAATTTAACTTCAATGACATTAAATGAATTTGATAAATCAATAGGTGAAACTGTAATAGAAGAAATAATATTAGAATCGTTTAAATCCATAACTGGAACATCATCAGGCGATTGAACAACAATTGCCCACTCACCTACTATTTCATTATATTTAACTAAACAATCACAACAATCACTCATGGATTGTATGTTTTGCATTATTTTTCTATTAGTATCTAATAAACCATTAAATGTAAATCTTGGAATTGTTCCAGTTCCACCTGTATAAGTTGTGTAAGTAAAACTACCTGAACAATATGTATTTAATGCAGTAAGTGAAGCTGTGTCAATTTGTGATAAAGGAATTGCAGCACCATAGCGTGTGCTTGAAAAATAATCTAAAAAACAATCGCCTGGCTGAGTTCTTGAATTAATAACTTGAAAGCGTGTTTGTTGTAATCCAGTTATTCCTCGACTTTGGCTGTATTTAATATGAACAATAGCAAAAGCTGTATTGGTCATTAATTTATATCCATTCCATTTATACAATAAATTTGTTGCGCTCATTATTCCTATGGCAGATGATGCAGTATTCCATCCGCTAGAAGAACCATTACTATATAAATAAATATCCATGTAACCTGAAATATCTTGTACTCCTGCGGTTGGATCACCTGGATCATAAAGACTTTCATCTAATAAACCAGTTACTTTTCCATTAGCACCAAAAATACATCTTTTCCCACCCCAATAAACATTGCCAAAAGATATAGAGTCAGGTGTTCCGCCCGTTTCAGTATTAGTTACTTCACATAATGAAAAAACATAATATAAATCTTGATTATTTGTTGAGATAGATAAATCAGTCATGATACCGCCTGTGTAAGCAGTGCCATAAATTACAGGAAGTTTATTATCGCCAGCAGGCGAAAGTTGTTGTCTGTTGCCTGGATTGGGTTCGGGAGTTGCATTGGTTTGACTAGGTGCATCAGGCGCAAAAAGTTTAGATATAATTGTGGATGCGATCATATTAATAGCAAAAGCCATTACTGTTCCTGCAAAAGTTGCGGCAAATGCTTTGCCTGCTATTGCGGCTACTACTGCACCACCCATTATTGAATCCTTTTAATAAATATTTTTTCTATAAAATTACATCCAAGATATTCAAACAGTCTTGAATTATCTAAATGCGTTTTTGTGCTATATCTAATCATGTTAATACCAATAGACTTTAAATATTCTTCTGCAAATTGAAACATTTTTATTCCTGTTCTGCCTTTACGATATTCAGGTTTAAGATAATAAATATCTTCAGTCGCTAACAAACAATCTTTATAGTGAAGATTAAGCCCAACAAAAAAAACAATGTAACCTACTAATTCACTATCATCTTCACATAAAACAACTTTAACTAAATTCTTTTTATCTGCATTAAAGTAAACATCATAATCAGGATTTAATTTTAACTCTTGAGTTACAGATAATTCTTTATAATGTTCATCAAATAGTTTTATTATTCGATCAAAACATTCTTTAGCATTTGTTATCCTATATTGTATTGTCATAGTTAAGAATTAGCAGGCGCATCCTTTCCAAAGTAATAATTAATGGTTTCAATAAATGAAACTCTATTCATTGAATCATCACCTGGATTCCAATAAGTCCAAGAGTTATCATTAGTATATCTACCAGCAGTTCTATTTTGTAAAATAATTTGTATGCTTGATGCAGATACAGTTACTATTCCAACAAACTGTCTTATTTCTTCCATCCATTGTTCTGATATAGCAAATGAATTAACATAGCCAGTAAAAAATTTATATAAACCACCAGTTCCGCCAGTTGTTATTAATGCACCATTGCTATCAAAAAATCCATGCCACATTTCTATTAATGATCCTTTAATGCCTTGACCAAGAACCCAGCCAAGTAACGCAGTATCAATTCCAACTAAAGTAACTGTTGTTTCATTTGCTGTTGATTTAATATCACGAGTTACATCATTAATTTTAACAAGTCCGCCAAGCGCATCAAAAGGTTCTGAATCAACTGCTGGAATTGTTAATGGACTTGGAGTAGTAGCTAAACGATAAACAACATTACCAAAGACTGTGCCTGTTCCTTCACCTACTCCAGTTGCAGTAAATACTACACCAACAGTATTGGATGAAGCACCTATTAATGTAAAATCAGTATTGCCTACAAAAACAATTGTATATTCAGTTCCAATATTAATAGAAGTAACAGAAATAGTTGCAGTAGTAGTTACTCTAACAAAATCAACTAATCTTATACTATTGGTATCGACTTCAGGAATTATGTTCACAATACATCCTCAAATGCTACAAAGTTACCATTCCAAGCAAGAAAAGAATCATTAGTCATTGGCACTAATGTGTAGGTTGGATATTCTTTTAATAAAACTGGAAATGTAACTCCAGTGTAAGTTCCACCACTTAATGAAATAGTCGTACCATATTGACCTATTACACATTGAACTGGAGTAGCAAGATTAGTTATTAAATTACGATGAACTGGAATATTAACTGTTGAACCTGAACCTCTTTGAACATCTGCTGTTGCAATATAAGCATATCTGCCTACTTGGCAAAAATCACCAGTTTTAACAATATAATCAGTTGCACTCATTGTTGGTAAATCACCTAAGACTAAAGTTTTGTTTGCACTTGCAATTTGCCAATTACATAAGCCAATATCAAATGTAGCCATGTCACCTTGATAAGCAATGTAATTAACCCATCCAGTTGCACCAAAATTTAAATATTGTTCAACTGATCTATCTGCATCTCTTAACTGACTTAATAAAGTTCTGTTTTGAGAATACAATAAATAGTTCATTGGCTTCATTGTAAATTGAAAAGGTTGAACAGTTACAATTTCAGAAGTAGAAAGTCTTTGGTTTCGAGATAACATTTGACCAATAAACTTTTGATCGTTTATTCCTACTGATTCAGATATAGAAAGTATAGTATTTAGTGACATAATTACCTCGATTGTGGCAAACTTCTTTGAGCAGATTGATTAGCTGACCAAACTGCCGATTTATTTGCTGATAAAAATTGAGTAGCTGATTGTGTATCAATTGCACTCATATTTTGAATATAAGGACCATTATAAACTATTTGTGGTTGGCTTCCCATCATTGATCCCATTTGATTGTTAGGAATAATTGTTCCTGCTGTGCGTGGAATAAAAAGTTCAGGTCCTTTTTCACCTACAATAGAAGGTTGGTTGACTGGTGGATTACCCCCATCTGCAAATTTTGGATACGGACTTCCAATAGCACCAACAGTTACAGTTCCTGTACCACCGCCAAATATATTACCAACAGAAGGAAACAATGAACTAAATATAGAAGATGCTTGCGCCTTTAATTGCATTTTAATTATATCTGCAATAATGCTTTTAGCTAAATCACCAAATTTTAGTTTTCCAGTTTCTACAAATGTATCCAAAGCATTTTCCATACTTCTTGTCATAGATTCAAAAGCCATTTCACCTGCACCAAATGAATCATTCATTTTTTCTTTAAAGTTTTCAAAAGCAGTTGACCATCCAGCTTGAAATGTATTTTGCATCCTTTTAGTTTCTTCTTGTATTTCAATAGTTTTTATTTTTAACTTATCTAATTGTTCTAATTGATCGCCAGTTAAAGTTGTTGATTTTCCAAGTTTGTCTATTTCAACTGCTAAATCAAATAAAGCCAGTTGTTTTTCTTTATAAGTATCTGATTTTCCAATTAACTCTTGTTCAAGTTTTAATCTTTCTTGAGCAATTTCAGCTAATTCAGATTGAGTATTAAATATGTCATCGCGTATAGCTTTATCTTTAAGCATTGCTGCATTAAGCAATTCTTGTTTAGCAGCTTCGCTTGCACGATCAAATTTTCCGCCTGGTTGAAATTCTAAAGCATATTTTTGATATTCAGTTCTAACAGTTCCTATTGTTTCTGCTTCTAATTTAAGAATTCTAATTTGTTGTTGTAATGCTTCATTTTGCTTTTCTATTTCTTTTTGTATTTTCTTTTCTTCGTCACCTAAACCTAATTCTCTTTTATTATCTAATGGTCTATCGGAAAGAAACATGTAATCTTTTCCGTACTCACCAAGTTCGGCTGCTTTTCCAGTAAATTTATCAATAGCAGAATTAATCTCTTTAAATATTAAAGCCCATCCTTTTAATGACTGAGTAATAAAATCAAGTGCTGGTTCAATAAATCCTATAAAGTCAACATAAAATAATCGCCAACTATCTGTTAATTCGCCAACTAAAAAAGCTGCTCTTTCTATTGATGCTTCATTATCTGCAAAGCGTGGAGTTAATTTATCTAAATCATCTGATAATCTTGCTAAATCTACATTTTTAATTCCCTTACCAAATAATTCAAATCCTAATGTGTTTCTCTTAATTTGATCGTCAACTTGTGATAATCCTCTAAGAGTTTTTTTGACTAATTCTTCTTGAGATAATGTGCCTAAATCTTTAAGTGTTATTCCTAATTTTGCAAAGGAAGCTCTAGTCTTATCAGAACCTTCAATTGCTGAACCAAGACTTTTTGTAAAGGATGATAATAATTTAGAAGAATTTTCTGCTTCACCACCATTTTGTTTTAATGCTTGTGATAAAGCTAAAACAGATTTAATAGATACTTCATTGGCTACTGCGGTATCATTAATTTTATCTGCATAATCCATTGCATTTTTGATAACTGCGGTAAAAGAAATACCAACAGCAGCTAATGCAATTTTGGTAGAAGTTGCAAAATTTGAAACTTTGTCTTTAGCAAGTCCTAAATTTTTATTGAACTCACCAGTATCTAGTCCAAGAATAACTGCTAATCTTGAAATAATTGCCATAATTATTTACCTTTAAATTTATCTAAATTAAACCCTTGCGCTTGCGACATATAAGCTAATAATGATTCGCTTGCAGATAAATCTGCTTCTTGGTAAATGTAATTGTAGGTAGTGCCGAGAATAGATTTTAAACTATATGGTTGGCTATTGTTTCCACGAATATAATTAAATACCCCTGCTGTAAGTGTTCCAAGCGTTACCATTAGATTTTTATTCCCTACCATACCATCAGCATACATGACCATAATATCGTTCATTGTTGCTTCATCTAACGCATCTATTGTGTCTTGTGTATGCCCATTAAAAATCATTGATGCTCGGACTTGCTTTCTTAATGAGCCAATTACTTTGAGCGCGTTTCCTTATATCCAGGTGAAATAGCTTCATTAATGCCATCAACAATACTTAACTGAATTGCTAATGGAAATTCATCTTCAATATCTTTATATTCTAAATCAGCTAATGATTCCCCATGTTCAGGAATTAAAAATTTAAAATATTCGGTAATTCTATATTGCAAAATAGTTTTGTTTTTAGCCGTTTCACGCATAGAACGACCTTCAACAATAATATCATTATCTTTATATTCTACACCATCAGGATTATTATTTTTAATATTTAATAAATCTTTGGTTAAATCTTGATAATTTTTTTCAACATCTTCTTCGTTTGGGTTTTTAAAATATTCATATATTTTTTCTATTTCTGTAACACTTGGCACTCTAACTTTAAAAGTATGTCCACCTAATTCAAATGTTCTAGTCATTATAGATAATTTATTATCTTCAAATTTTTTACCTAATGCTTTTTTTAATTTACTCATGTTTTTTTACTCCTGTATTGTTCCATTTTTTGTTTTAAAATTTCACCTAATTTTTTTGTTACATTTTGTGCTTGTGATTCTAAAGATGTTCGCATAAATGGTTGTGCTGACATTTTTGCTGTTCCAAATTCTTGCGCCATTGCTCGTGCATCTGATACAACATTTTTTCCTTCATAAAATTTTCTTTTTTCTCGTTTGTATTCTTTGCCTTTTAAACCTTGAGCCATTGCTTGAAATTCTTTTTTAAGTTTTCTAGGAATAGGTTTAGTCTGAACAAAAGCTAAAACAGAATCAGTTGGATTAATATATTTAGATCGCATATCTTTTCTTGTTGGTCTGCGACCTGTAATGTGTAATGAATTAACTAATGTTCCAGTGTCTTTTGGTGCTAATGATTTAGTCATAGCAAGAACTGGTTTCATTGCTTCTTTTACAGAAGGCAATAATACTTTGCTTTTTGCTTCTTTATCACCAATTTCATTTTGAAGTTGCTGAAATACCTCAAGCGTTTCTTTTAGTCCAACAACAACAAAACGGGTAGCAGTCATTACTCTACCTTAATAATTTTTTGATAAATAGCGTTATTTAATTTAACAACATAATCGACAACTTCATCAGGTGACATAGTATCAGCATGATTGGCTGCAATTTCATGAGCAAGATTAATACCAGTTAGCCTTTGTTGTGCAAAGCCAAACCAGTTTTTTTGTCCTGAATTGGCTTGCATAACAAGGTAACCTAATAAATCTTTTTGTGATCCTATATTCATGATGTTTTATCCTTTTTCATTAAGCGTTATTTGACCATCCGTATTGATTGCCTCTTGGATGAACTGTAAAAGTACATTTAGCTTCTGCACCAGGTGCAGGATCAACACTAAATTGACCAACACGACCATTAAACGCATAAAGAACTTCATCTGTTCCATCGGATGCAACAATAACAAATGTTCTATCAATAGTACCATTGTAAGCATCTGCTCTCATTGCAAGCAATTGAGTATCAGCAGGATTCCATGCAGCAGTGATAGTCATTGATGTTGGTGCAGCTTGAACTGGAATCTTATCAGATTGTCTGCTACCAGCAACGCTGTAATTAGCCATTGCATCATCTTGACCAAAAGCAGGGATAGCTTCAACTGGTAATACATTTGCAGGATCAACAATTGCTGCTACAGTTGCATAAGTTGATAATTCTGCAATAGTTAATACTGTTGGTGTTGCGCCTGGTTGTGCATAAAGGGTTGCACTAAAACCAGGTAAAACTTTATTTGGAAGTGCCATAATTATTTCCTCACATTAATAAAAATTAAAAAAATCTTATGTTGGTATGTCAATTGTGCAATCCATAAAAATATTATGAAGCGCAATTTCATTATCGTATCCATGATATAACCAAACAACATCGGCTTTAGAAATATAAAATAAACCACCAAATATCCCGCTATAACCATGTAATGCTTGTAATATCGTATTCGCTATTTCAAACCCATCTTGCATTTTACTACTAAATACACTAATTTGAAATGTCGGTGTATCAATACCTTTATTATCTTGGTAAATACCAGTATAGACTGGTTGATGCACATCTCTTAATTGCCAAGTAATAAATTTTTGTTCAGTTGCAAAATTTCTATTAAAATTTGCATAGACTGGCACTGGGGTAGCAATGCTTGTCAACTGCGCTTGTATTGCCTTTGCATAATCATTAACATTTTGTTGAGTAGCCATTTAAACCTCTGTTGTTGGATCAGAACGATAACACATTAGCGTTACACTCATTCTATCATTAGCTTCTAAACAATCTGCTATTCGCCACTCATTACCCCTATATGTTATAGAATATAAATTTTGATTATTAGAAATTGTTTGCATATTTGGTGTGTAATTAAACTTCATACTAATCAAATCTTGATAAACTCTATATCTTTCAGAAATAGCAACTGATGCTTTAACTTCACCAACTAATGGTCTACTAGAAAACCATTTTGTAATTGTGGTTTCCCCTTCGCCATAAGCGTTAGTTGCAAATGTTAAAGTATTAACATCCACCTGTTCATATCTTGCTATCGCCATTACATCACCAAAGGTTTATAAGGTCTTAATAAAGCATCTACTCCATAAGGAATTGTCTGCAAACCACCATTTGTTGTTTCACTTCTGTTATTGTATAAATGCGTAAATAACAATAACCCAGCTTGTTTGATAACTGGGTATTGTGCTAAATCACTTTCAGCTAATGTATATTCAATAACAATAGGTGAAGTTCTATTAGTATTAATATCAGTTGGCATTGAATTTAAAACAATTTTATCGCCACTTGCATCATAATAATAATTGCTTGATGCAATGGTAGTTAATACATTTGATAAATTGTAATATTTAACTGAATTAATAGTTATTCCATTTAGTGAAGTTTGCGGCAAGTCAAAACTTACTGGCGAACCATACATTTCACTTCCATAATATACTCGATAAGATACATCAAATATAGGCATCCCCAAATAGTCCTCAATGTGCATCCTTACCGCTAATTCTAACGATAAAAGATATTCGTCTTGAGATTCATCTTGAAACAAATTAAGTTGATTAGTAATCTGCTCAAGTGAAAGCCATTGTGCGCCAATATTTCTTTCTATCTGTTCAAACTTATGATAGTTAAATGGGTTGTTATTTATCCCATAACTATTACTGGTAAGTGTGGTTGTCATTATTAACCGCCTTGAACTAATATACCTGCAAATGGATCGCGAACTGTACTTACTACTCGTTTTTCAGCAAATAGCGTTACTGTTCCTGGTTGTGTTTGGTCAAAGCGTTTAATTGTTATTTCAGGTATATCACCAATTGCCCAAAACTTACTCCAATCAGCTAAAACAATTGAAACTTGACCAGTTCCTCGTTCTTCCAAATATGGATTAGGAATTACTGGAAATCCTAATAAATAAACAGCAGGACCGCCATCTTCATCACCAACTTCTTTAAGAATTGGATCACCGCCAGTTGCAGTTAATTTTCTTAACCAAGCAATCGTTGTTGGATGAATATGCCAGGCAGTATTTTCTGTCCAATATTGTGGTGGCAATGCTTCGCAAACATCAACTAAAGTATTGTAATCAATATCATTAGTATTTTCAGTTATTGTTTTAATAGTGTGAATACCATCAGTAATTGCAGTTCCACTTGAACCAAATGATGCACTTGAACCACGATTATATGAAGTTAAACCTCTTAATCCTTCTTCTGCGCCTGTTGCATCAGTTGATGAACCTGATTGGTCATCGTTAGTTCCCATAGATTGACCTTCTAATTCTGAAAGTTCATCTAATAAGTCTTGTGCAACAATTTCATCTAATCCATTAATATCATCTAGGGTTGCGCTTCTAATAGGCAACTGTGCAGATACTACACGCACTGGTAATTGCCAAGTTGAAGTAGCAATATTAGGTGATCCACTGTTAGCATTTACAATATAGCCCCAGGGGTTTGTTGAATCTGCCGCATTACCAAGTTTTGCTACAAAAGTCATATCAGAACCATCAATTAATGTTTGACGACTTAAATAGCGAAAAGGGTTTGTATAACGCATTTGGTCAAACGCATTATCAAAATAAATTTTACCACCTTTATCTGAACCTGATCCTGTTAGAGCAGATGATTCGTTTACTTCTTTAGATTCGAGCAAATTTACTTTGGCTTGCCCTTCGACTAATGCCCTCTTTACTCCAATCAAAATTTGTTCAGTTATTTTCATAATTATTCCTAATAATTAAAAAAGGATCGGGGAGAAAATCTCCCCTTTCCAATTATTGCTATACAGTAGCAGTTGCTGTTGATCTATAACGAACAATAGCGAATGGATCAACAACAGAAGTTGCTAATCGTTTTTCACCATAGAATGTAATAGAACCAGGTAGAGTTTGGTCATAGCGTCTTAAAACCATGTCCATACGATCTACAATGGTATGACCTTTTTGCCAATCACCAAAGTACATTGGATATAAAGAATCAGTACCTGCTGAAGAATCAACAGATGGTGCATCAGCATAAGTGTTTACAACTACATTAAAGCCTAACAATTTGCCAACGATTCCATCATCTCTTGATAAACCATCAACATAAATTGGTCGACCTTGATCGTCTGTTAAACCACGGATTGCTGAAAGCATTACTGGATGAACAACAAATGCTGCTGATGGTGTCCAATATGCTTGTGGTAAAGCGTATACAAAATTAACAATATCTTTATAAGTTACATTGTTATCTAATGTATTTCCGTTAGTTGTAAGCTGATCGTAAGTAGCAATATCATGCAAACCTGCTGATGAACCTGTGCCGCTTGTACCAAATGCAGCAACAGAAGTTGCGCCACCAGTATAAGAAGCATTAACACCTGGATATTGATCTAAACCTCTTAAACCATTAGAACCGCCATAAGGTAAAGAAGTAGCACCTTGGTCATCGTTTTGCATCATGCTTAATGCTTCAGCTTGGCTGAATTCTTGAAGCATATCTGATACAACATTAGATTCAAGTCCATCAATATCATCTAATGCAGCAGTTCTAATAGGGAACTGAACATTAAGGTCTTGAAGTGTTAATTGCCAAATGTTTGTATCAACTGTCGTTGCAGCAGTATTGTTATTAACAGCATAACCCCAAGCAGCACCAGCGTTACCAACTTTAGCACGGAATTGATATGTAGAACCATCAGTTGCAACTGTGCGTGAAACACCTCTTAATGGGTTTTGTAATCTTAATGAATGAAATACTGGATCATAAGATGTACGACCACCAATGCCTGCGCCTGAACCAGTTAATGCTGATGCTTCTTTTAAAAACGCATCATATTGACCTTCGTCTGCAAACATTTTAATAGATTTTTCAACACGACCACTGCCTTTGATGTATTCTCTTAATTGTTCTTTTACAGAACGATTAACTTCGCTTGCAATTGTTTTATATGTCTTAATAACTGGAGTTGCATTAATTTCAGCAACTTTAGTTTCAAGAACAGCAACTTTTTCTTCAAAAGAAAGTTTAGTTGCTTCTACATCTGCTTTTGCTTGTTCTAATTCTGTTCTGACTTCAGCTTTAACAGCTTCAATCTGTTCAGCATTAGAGGCTTCAATAGCATCTAACTTTTCAATAATTTTTTCTGACATGATTTATCCTTTAATACGATTGTTTAAAATTTTAAGCAAATCTCTTTCTGCAATAGCATTAAGAATTGCTTGTTCATCTACCACCGCATCAGCATCACTCTGAATTAGTGCTTGTTCTTCAACAGATTTAGTTGCATCACGCATTTCTAAAATTTGTTTGAAGATAGAAGATGCGGTGGTCGCATCTTTTCTTGAAAGTTTTGCATCACGCAATGCCTTCTCGATTACTTTTAGGTCCGCAGAACCATCGTTGCGGAAATACTCTAATCTCGTTACATTACATTCAAGGTTATTAGGTTGCATTACAATAGATACTTCTCTTAATCCGCCTTTAGTAATTTGGAAATAACCATCCATATCATCGCCTTCATCAAGCATATTGCCTTCAGCATCTACCATACAATATTCATCAGCATAAGCACCAACAGATACTCCGCCAACTAAATTTGGACTTTCTTTCATAATGTTATATAAATCATTACCAGCAGATGTATTTAAAAATAACTTTCCTTCAGCTTTCATGCCTACATCATCCATTTCAAATTTTGTCCATTGTCCAACTGGCAAAGATTCGTCATCATGCTGAAAATACATAGGTAATGGTTTATCCATAGCTTCAAACTCTTTAAACCAGTCCATAAATCCTTCAGAATTATAATTAAATTTACGACCATCAGCACCTTCTCTAGCACCCCAAGTCGTAACCATAGCTTCTACTAAACCATTTGAACCTTCAGCTTCATCAGTATTAACTCCTAACTCAACTTTTGATTCATAAAAAAATTGAATATTTTTTATTTCTTTAGTCATTGATTGGCACTCCCTTTTCCTTTATTCCATAAGTTTCAAGTGGCAATGGTTTCCTTTTTTTTGCCGCTTGGGTTAATTTAAGTAATAACTCTTTTAATGTTGGTTTCATACACTACCTGCTCGACCAGTTTTGCCAATAGAAGATATATTTCCGCCACCACCTGTATCTTGCGGTGAACTTCCAGCTATTGGATCAGTTGATTTTTTGTTACTATCTTTTAATTGGTTTGCGTTATCAATATTAGCTTTGCCTAAATATTCTCGCGCTTCATTAGGTGTAATAATACCATTATTTACTCCAGCTACTACATAATTCATTTGATCTATTGGTGCGCCTTTTAAGAAATTTTCTGTTTGAAACTCAATGCAAAGATTTGGATAGCCATTTAGTAATGCTGTTTTAAATTTTTGTTGAATATTTGTAAGCATTGGGGACATAGTAGATTTATAAAACTCATCTAGCATAGTTTGTGTGTTGTTATATTTACTTTCCCCAATTCCAATCATTGCAGGCGGAACTCCAAACAAACCACATATTCTTTTCATTGTTTGTTCTTTAAGTTTAGCGCAATCTGCATCTTGTAGCGTAAGCATATCTAATGGAAAGTATTTCATGCCATTATCTAACAACATAGATTGACCAGGCTTACTTGGATCAGATTGTTGTGATCCAGTTAAACTATTCCAGGCTTCTTTAAGTCTTGCAGCTATCTCTTTAAATTTTGCATCAGGAATTACTTGATCTGTAACAAACATACCTGATGGTTTTGCACCATTTTGCATAATAAAGTTAGCATATAAATCAATATCCTGATCTAAACCAACTAATTCAACTGCTAATATGCCTTTATTAAATCCAGCTACACCTTGCCATGCAGCTTCCGTAGTGTGAATAATTTGATGTGCTTTTAATGGCGCATCTTTATTAAATCCATAAGTAGAACTTGATAAAATGTATGTTGGATAACGAGTAGAAGAAATTTGAGCAGTAATTAAAGTGCTGTCCAATATATACATTTCTAAAGGTGTTTGTTGTGAGTTCTCTTGTTCTTTGCGCCATAGAGCAGTAAATGTTTCACCTGCTAGGTCATACCACATTGAGAATTGATACCAAAACTCATAAGAACTTTGAAAGTTATTTGGGTTATTTAATAAACTGTATACTGATTTTGCTTTTGCTTTATCTCTAGCAGATACATTAGGATTAGTAAGGGCATCAACTAATTTGCCATCTTCACCATAAGCCATAATCTTTACTGGTAACTGTGCTAACGCTCTTGCTTTCGCACCAACGCAAGCCATAACTGTTGAGTTGCGTGATAAGGTAGTCATGTCAACTGCTCTACCTGCATTAGTTACAGATGAAGTAGTTACATATAATAATTGATTATTAACAGTATTTTGTCTGTTAGCATTTTGTAAAACATTATTACCTAGTATAGATTGACCAAAAAGCGTGTTACTTTCTGTTGCGTTTTTACTAGGTTTCTTTTTGAATATATCTAATATTGCCATGTTTTTCCTTTAAAAAGAACGGAATCCGTATGTTGTAGAAATAAAGGGATGATCGAGTGAACAATGAAGGGAAATAATAAGAGCAATGATACCATCGACCTTAGCACTTTTATCAGCTTCATTTTTGCGAATCTTGATGTTACCATTAACATCTTCATAGACTTCACAATTATCCAATTGCCATCCTACAAACGGGTTTCCATTATGTCTTATCGCATTGGACATTATCAGCTTCTCTGCGTGCTTGGATGGGTTGTTAAGAACAGCCATTCCTTGACCGACTTTTTTTACTGGTATGCCAAAATCATGTAATCTTGCAACTAAACTAGCTGCATTATACGCATCATACCCCACTTCTTTAACATTGTATAGTGTCGATTCATTTTTTATGTATTCTGATATTTCTCTGTCATCCATAACATTGCCTTCTGTTATGTGAAGTATTTTAGATTGAATTGCCTGGTCAAATATAGATCGATAATGACTTGGCACTAATTCTAAAGCATCTTCAGGAAGAAAGAATTTAAAGTTTGCATAATAATCATTTTCTGAATATCGCTTTAATGTACAAACTGCATTTAAGTCACGAGTAGCAGCTAAATCAAATCCAATAAAGACCGCTTCAGGTTCAGGCTTATCTTCACCAATAGAATCATCCCAATACTTTCTATCTATCCAGGCACTATTGGCACTTACATATACATTAAGTGTTTTACATAGAAACTCATTAAGTGATGCTGGTTTTAATTGTGCTTGAGCGCATCGTTCTTTAATAGCATCTTGATAAATACTAATGCCGTGCATTGGATTAGCTTTTGCCCAAATAGATTCATCTCTCCAATCATCCGCAGGATCAAGTCCATATAGCAATCCAAACCAATGTGGATTATCAGGTGCTTCACCAATAAGCATTGATTCAAACATTGAATAATCTTCATAAAACTTTGTGTCTTTAGAAAATGATGCAGTTGTAATATATATACGCAATGGATTTTTACGAGCCACCATACCTGAGAAAACTACTTCAATTGTATTGCGATCTACAATCTGTGCAGCTTCATCAATGATTGCACAAGAAGCATTTTTACCATCGCCTGTTTTTTTATTATCACGACTTAATGCTCGAAACATAGATTGAGAATCACCAACTTTGCCAATATGATATTTGCTAACATTAAACCACCCTTGCAATGTTTTAGGCATAGATTCAATCATTCCTCTTGCAGCATCAAATACTATTGTGGCTTGTTCTCTGTTTGTAGCTAATGTAAACACTTCTGCACCAGCTTCATTAAACATTAATTCATACAAACCAATGATTGCTGTTAAAGTTGATTTACCTGCTTTGCGTGGAATAAATACAATAACATCTGTTGTCATTCTGCGGCTATGATCTTTTTTATGTCTGAATCCATAAATAGCGCATAACAACATTATTTGAAATGGTTCAAGGTTTATTTGCTTGCCAGCGTCAGGACCTTTTGTGTGTTTTAATATTGAAATAAATTCTAATACATGATCTACATATTCATGAAAAAACTCATATTCCCAATGTTTGTCTTCATAAAAATTAATAAATCTTTGGCATGATAATTGTATGTTTTTACAAACATCAATATTTCCTTTGATTACATTTTGAGCATATTCAAACCCATCTTGCCATTTCATTTTTTAATTTGAGGTCCTAACATTAACCTTCCAAATTGTGTATTGCTTTCAATATCAGGTTTGCTTAATCTTCCTCTTGGAGTTAATCCTAATTCATTCATTAATTGAATAACTAATTTAAGAGCATTATTTCTTATGCTTATAAAAGGATTTGGACCAATGGTTTTTCCATTATTAAACATTGATACAATCCCATTTTTTTCTATGCCTTTTCCACATTGAATATATAAATCAATTTGATCTGCAAGCATAGCTAATGTATGTTTATCCTGGTCTGAACCAATGCCATATACTTCAAAAAGATAATCAGATGTTTCTTTAATAAATGTAGCCTTGCTCCACGCATCAGGATTTTCCATCCATTCTGCTTCAGGTATTCTTTGCCTTAAAGATTCAGGCAATAATGTAGCATCGTGTTCAGCAATTGTTCCATTAACTAAATGAAGTTCTATTGGCTTTCTATTCATTAGATTTCTTTACCTGTTAAAAATTCAGCAAACTCTTTATTCATTAATGCTATCTGCTTTATTTCACACTTGTCTTTATTGTTCATAGATTCATGTTTTTTAATAGCATGAGATTTATGTATAAACAAACATTCTTCAACTGGTTGTTTGTCATGTTTATATACTACAGTCCATCTGCTAAATATCATAATAGTTCCGCCTTTTTACCTGTAAATTCTTCCCAGCGTTTTACTATAACATCACAATAATATGGTTCAAACTCCATTATGTAACATGACTTATTAGCTTTTTCGCAGGCGATTAAAGTTGAACCGCTGCCACCAAACAAATCTAATACCGTAGACACTTCTCTAAAGTAATCAAAAGACCATTCAGCTAAAGCAACAGGCTTTTGTGTTGGATGCACGCGTTTTTGTCCATGCTCAGAGCCTTTAATTAAGCCTTTCCAAAGATGTCTAAATATTCTAACACTTGACCATTTAGATTTAACCCAAGCCAATTCACAATCTGATTGTGTATCTGTCATTTTGTCTTCTACTCTTTTATCCCAAACAAACCAATTATTTGATTGTGGTAAAGCATGGCAATAATAATTAGCTCCCCACCAAACTTGTCTAGGAATGTTTAACACTCCCTCCACAATTTGATAAGCCTCAATGGCATAATCAATGGTATCGTCTTTAAAATCTTTTAAATTATTGCCTTGTGTTAAACCTCCACGCTTTGACCTATCGCCTTTTTCATTAATACCATATGGAGGATCTGTATAACATAAATCAATCTTTGCGTTATTAACTAGCTTATCTACTGCATCTATACTTGTGCTATCACCACACATTAATCTATGATTACCTAGCTGGTATATGTCCCCTAGCTTTGTTGTGGGTTCATCAGGAACTTCAGGAACTTTATCTTCATCAACTAATCCTTCAATGATAGGAGTAAATTCTTTTAATTCATCTGCGCTAAAACCTGTCAATCCTAAATCAAATCCTGCGTCTTTTAATTCTGCAATTTCTAATTGTAAAATTTCATTATCCCATCCTGCGTTTAACGCAAGTTTGTTGTCAGCAATAATGTATGCTTTCTTTTGAATTTCAGTTAGCTCTGATAATTCTATTGTTGGAACTTCAATTTCGTTTAATTTTTTTGCAGCCATTAATCTTCCATGACCAGCAATGATTCCGTTTTCACCATCAAGCAAAATTGGATTAGTCCAACCAAATTCTTTTATGCTCGAAGCAATTTGCGTGACCTGGTCATCACTGTGTGTGCGTGAATTGTTTATGTAAGGAATTAAATCTTCTATTTTTTTATATTTTATTTCAATCTTATTCATACACCCCCCCATGCTCAACCCCAAATGCAGAGAATTGGGTTCGCGCCTGCTCAGATTCAAACCCCAAAATATTTAAGTTATTAATTTTTTTTATTTGTTTAAGACAATTCATTAAGCACTCCCAACTCGCCTGCAATCGCAGAATATCCAGCCATGTCGATTGCATTATCAATGTTGTATGGGTTCTTCTTATATCTAGCAATTTTAAGTAGTGTCATCATGATAGCCACATCTTTTACGCCAATTGTTTTATCTAAATAAGCACCCCATAAATTTGCTATGTTTGCAAAGCTATCCTCAGCATCCCCGTGTGTTGATTGTCTATCTTTGGTGATGTATTCATTAGCCTTCTTTAATATCTCTGACCTATTCATATATTATCCTTTTTTATTTAGTAACTAAAATGTAAGCACCTATGTTAGCAAACGCATAACCAAAATACATACATGCTAAAGCAATATTACCTTTCAATAACTGTTCTACTGCAACTGCTGAATAAATTATTCCCACTGCTACTATCAGTCCTGCGCTCATGTATTAGTATCTTCCTAAGAACAAATCTACTTCTGCTTTGCGCCTTATTTGTAATCCTCTTACTACTTTACCACCTGCTCGACAGTATTTCAGTAGCGTTTGCATAGCGACTTCTTTATCACCGCGTAACAACGCTGACCTAACTGTGCTTCTTTGCAAAGTTCCCAACCCCAAATTAAAAGCAAAAGATACAATGCTATCAAACTCACATTGCTTGTGTAACACAGGAAGTAACCTTTGCACTCCGCGTACAAACCGAGCCAAGTCCAATCGAAGTAATTCATCTATTTCCCCATTTGATATTGTGCGATTCCAACTACTAGGCAACAAAAGATCACGACTGATGAGATGACCAACACCGATAGTCCAATAGCCACCGCTACATCGATAAGCCTTTTTCCTAACCCCTTCATATTTCTTTATGAATTCTATTCCCCGTTGCGATATATTCATCTTTTCCAATGTCGACTACCAAACCAAAAGCCTATGATACCAGCAAACATGTTTTGTTCGTTCTCATTGAATACTGTGTTTAAAGCTTCATGAAAATCAATGCCTTCTAAATTTATTGCCCATATAAGTCCCACAATATCAACAAATAACAAAATAAAAATAAAAGCATAGGTAACGATAGGGCGAACAGAAGCTCGTAAATTGGCAACCCACTGACTAACCCCTTTACCGATTTCTTCA
>Ga0222714_10001444_pt1 | contig 26760 bp, 18 predicted proteins | sample C33_3DmetaG_FD_165048 | JGI IMG/M metagenome (GOLD analysis project Ga0222714, IMG submission 165048) | Estuarine water microbial communities from San Francisco Bay, California, United States - C33_3D | ecosystem: Environmental > Aquatic > Marine > Unclassified | place: USA: California...
CGTCCATGTTCATCGCTTCGGGGGGATCTCCCGGGGGGCGCCGTCGACGTCGACGGACACCATCACGAAGTGCCCCGTGGTGCAGAGCTCACGCGCCCCGTCGTCGGGGTTCTCCCGATGCACCTCCACCACCACCCGCATGCTCGTGCGCCCCTCGGCCTCCACGGTGGCGATGAGCTCGACGAAGTCGCCCACGTGGATCGGCACCCGGAACTCGAGCTCATCCACCTTGCGCGTGACCACCGTGCCGCGGGCGCGCCGCGACGCCGCGAAGTACGCCACACGGTCCATCCAGGCCATCAGGGTGCCCCCGAAGAGCGTGCCCAGGTGGTTGGTGTCGCCGGGGAAGACGACCTCGAGCGAGCGTGCTTCGGCCATGGGCCCAGACTAGCGGCGCCGTGTGCAGGCAGCACCACCGTGGTCCCACGCGCTGCGACATGCAACGCCCTGCATCCTTCGCGAGCGCCGATCGCATGGGCACCGCGGCAGGGCGTTACGTGCGTGGACTCAGTCACAACCGCGGCGACGGCGCACGCCTCAGGCCCATCGTCAGGACATGGGCATCTTCGGCACGGCCGTACACCTCGCCGGGCGCGTATGCGCACAGGCGGGCGATGGCATCGATGCGGTGCAGCAGAACACGGCCGCAGCAGTGGCGAAGGTGGATGGCGTCACCCGTATTCGTGATGACATCAGCGACGCGTGGGGGAGTGAGTCGACGACCTCACCCGCTGCAGCGAGCAGGCGGTCCGGGCAGCCTCAGCGGCGCACGGTGCGGAGCGTCACCGCATCGGTGCGCGCCCTGTCACCGGTGGAGGCCGCCGTCACCGTGCGCGAGAGGTGCGCCCCGCGCCGGACGCGCGCGGTCGGTGTCACGCGCACCGTCAGCTGTGTCTCCTCACCCGCGCCTCCCGGTGGCGCCACCCAACCACCGCGCGTCACGATCCGGGTCACATCCCTGCCAGCGGCATTGATGTAGGCCACCCGCCACTGGCGTGTCGAGCCCGTGCCGGCGATGCGCACCGCATCCAGTCCAGAGCCGGAGTTGGTCACGCGAAGTGCGTAGACGGCCGCTCGGCCGCGCCGAACGCTGAGGGTCACCTTCTGGCTCGCGCCGACCACTCCCTGACCGACCAGGCTGCGCGCCACCCACGCGTCCACTCCGAAGGTCTGTGGAGTCAGCGTCGGCGGCGGTGCTGGCTGGGCCGGGGCGCTCGACGGCGGCTCCGGCTGCGGATCAGGCGCGGCGGCGATGGTGTAGGAGTGCACAACCCGGGAGGTGTTGCCGACACCGTCTCCGGCTGTCACGGCGAAGGCGAACGAGCCCGGGGTGTCGGTCCTGAGCTGCCCGCCGTCGGCTACCGGACCCGTGCAGTAGCTCACGCTCGTGAGATCCGTGCAGGTGTAACGCGCCGCGACCACTTCGCCCTGCGTGTAGACCGCACCCTCAGCGGGCGTGATGATCTGGATGCCCGGGCCACTCTGGTCCTCGGCCGTGAGGGCGGCGTCATTGACGTCATAGAAGATGCTCCCGTGGCCGCGCACCATCAGCCGCACATTCGACCCAACGACTCCGGCCGGCAGTGTCACGGCCTGCGCCCCGTCGTTGGTGGCGTTATCGGCCAGCACGTATTCCCAGGTGGAGCCGCCATCCCGCGAGGCGAGGATGTCCACGCCGCTCACGTTGTAGGGCGCACCGGCGGTCCCTGCGGTGTCCCACGTGACCTCCAGCGGCTCGCCCGCTGCCACCACGGCCGGGGAATTGTGGGATGTGAGGGCAAACGGGGTCGAGCCCGAAACCGTGACCGTGACATCAGCCGTGGAGACTCCCCCGCCCCCGGCGGAGTCGTCGCGCGCCGTCACCCGGAAGGTCATCGAGCGCGCGCCAGTCGGCAGGAACTCCGCCCGGCAGTCCAGCTGCGCCGATGCGTCAAAGCCCGCGCAACTGCCGGTCGCCTGGTTTGTGGTACCGGCCAGCACCGATGACAGTGCGGGCGCGTATCGCACGCCCGAGCTCGTCGGTGCGTACGACCGGAACAGCGCCCCGCCGGTCTTGGGCTCAATGTCCAGCGTGCGCAGCACGCCCGCGTTGTACTGCTCCCACCCGTAGGTGATCGCGTCCGCGTTGGCATCGGTCGCGGTGGCCGCGAGGCGCAGCGGCGTGCGCGGCGGGACGGTGTAGGACGAGGCCGGGAGGCTGATCACGGGGGCGCTGTTGCCGGTGGCCGACCCGACGCCCGTCGACGATGCGGTTTCCATCACCGCGCGGATCTGGTCGTAGGACTTGGCGTGGAAGTAGGCGTCGGAGTGCGCCTGCAGGTCATCGGTGCCGCAGATGCCGGCGTAACCCATGATCGTCGAGCCTGATCCGGGCTCCATGGCCGCCGCGGACACGCCGTTGCCCGAGCAGGAGTCGGTCGTGCCCTGGAAGGTGTGCTGACCGCCCATCTGATGGCCGACCTCATGGGACACGTAGTCGATGTAGAAGCTATCCCCGGTGGGGTTGCTCATGCCAGTGACCCCGCCGGCCTTGTAGCCGTCCACGCCCAGCACGCCCAGGTACGCCACACCGCCGCCGCCGGTCGAGAACACGTGCCCCAGGTCGTAGTTGGCGGATCCGATCACCGCATCGACCGTGGTCTGGTTCTGGCCGAGCATCGCTGAGCCGTTGTTGTTGGTGAAGGGGTCGGTCGCCGAGTTGAGATAGATCAGGTCGTCGTTGTTCGCGACGAGCTCGAAGTGCGCGCTCACCTCGGCCTCGTATACGCCATTGATGCGCGCCATGGCCTTGATCAACTCCGCGTGCACGAGGGGCTTGGTGCCGCCGAACCTGGCGCTGTACTCGCCCGTGGTTGCGAGGGCAAAGCGATACGTGCGAAGTTCGGTGCCGGATGTGCGCGGGAACGCACTCGCAGTCCCCGCCCGTGGTAGCGCCGCGATGGTGCCGGGTACCTGTACCGGTGGCAGTTGATCGATGTCCGCCTCACCGCGTGCATCGGCGTCATAGGTGACGTATTGCGACCCCACCTGGCGATCCACGAACCAGTCGCCGGAAGGCGAGATCACCTGGGCGTGAAAGCCCTGCAGCCCCGTGCCGAGCACCACCCGCGCACGCGGATCATCGATGCCCTCGCCGTTGAACACCCGGTTGCCTGGATAGCGGCGCTCCAGCGCCGGCGCCGCAACCCGCGTCGGCTCTACGCGGAAGCGCTCGGTGCGGCCGTCGGGCGCGGGGATCGCCACCACCCCGTCGCGCGCGTCCTGCAGGACCGCCGCCTGGCTGATCCATGTCACCCGCGCCTCGGCCGATGCGGCGGCGATCGGGACCACTGCGCTGCAAAGCACGGAGGCGCACGCTGTGGCAATAAGGGCTCGGGGCATTACCTGTGGGGTAGGTGGCGCGCCATGACCGTCGCGCCGCTTTCGGTGAAGGAGTGTGTCAGAGTCGCGAATGGGCGCGGCGCAACGGGTTGGTGGGGCACACCGGGAACATGCGCTGCAGTGCCGAGGTGCGCACGCCGGGTCATTCGTCCCAGGGCCCGCAGCGCCCCTCCGCCTCAAACGGCCCGATGCGGCAACACCGGCATTCGCGCGGCAGGACCCCGACATGCGGATGATGATCGCGCCCGCGGTCGCCGCACGTGTGCGCCCCGGGGGCCAGCCGTTGGCCCATGCGCAGCGCCGCGGGTCGGCGGACCGTCCCCTGCCCGGCCCCCCCGGAGGCCAATGGCCTCTGCGTGGGTGTCACGGTTGGGCGCTCGACGACCGTCGGTGCCCCGTGGGTGACGATAGCCTCTGTCATACGACTTCTACTGGAAGGTTTCGATGCGCACGCAGATAGCAACCATTGGTGCGGTGATCTTGCTCGGCGGCGCCCTGGCCGGTTGCGGCACGTCCAGCGACGAGGCGACGACGGCAAGCAGCACGCCCGCAGCGTCGACGGCTTCCGCACCGGCCTCGGCCTCAGATGGGACGTTCGGGGACGCGACCGTGGCAATTGGCACCGACGTCCCGGCGGGCGACTACTCGGCGAACATCAGTCAAACCTGCACCGTGCGGGTCGAGGGTGGGAGCCTCGGTGACATCGGGACCGACGGTGCATCCGGGCAGCAGAGTGGGGTCAGCCTCTCCACGACGTCGGACGGTGACGACACGGTCATCACGATGACCGGTTCCGGGGGCGTGACGATCGGTTTCGTCGATGGCACCAAGGCCACGTCGAAGGGCTGCGGTACCTGGACCCTGAAGTAGCCGCGCGGGCTCCCGCACCCACCTGGGCATGCGGCCGGGGCGCCGCCGATCAGCGGCGTCGCCCCGGCCGCATTGGCTCAAGCCGTGGATGGTGACCGGGTGACCCGCTGCCCCTCATGCCTGGGCTCCTGAGTAGCGGAGGAGGGACTCGAACCCCCGACACGCGGATTATGATTCCGCTGCTCTAACCAGCTGAGCTACTCCGCCCTGCGGCCGCTCGCGCGGCGGTGCGCGACGGTAGCAAAACTGTGGGGCCGCGACGGCAGGGACGGCTGTCCGGGATGCCCGTGCCGACAGCGATTCCGAGCAGCGATCGGTCTAACGTGGCGATCGCAACGGCCCCGGCCCCGGAGACCCATGACCGGCTACCAGATCGGCATCCTGTTCCACCTGATCGGCGTCATCGTGTTCTTCGCCGGCGCGACGGTGGCTGCCGTCGTGACCATGGCCGCACGGCGGCGCGAGAAGCCCGCGGAGATCGCGGTGCTGCTGGGGCTCGCACGCCCCGGCGCGATACTCCTCGGCATTGGTGGCGTCGTGCTGCTGGTGGCCGGCTTCTACCTGTCGGGCAAGGTGGATGGGTACGGCCAGCGCTGGCTCGAGGTATCCATCCTGCTGTTCGTGCTCGCACTTGTGGCCGGCGCCTGGGGCGGGCGTCGCAGCCGCTCCGCGCGGGTGTATGCGGAGGCCCTCGCAGACCGGGGCGAGGGGGACATCGGGGTGTTGCGCGGCATGTTGTCCGACCGTCTCACAGCGACGCTCCACTGGGGCGCGGTGGTGCTCGCCACTGCCGTCCTCGTGCTGATGGTGGCGCAGCCGGGCGCCTGATGGCGCCCGGCTCGTTCGCACCTATCCGGCCGGGGTGATGGCCACCAGCGGGATCTCCCGCGTGGTCTTGGTCGCGTACTCGTCGTAGTCGGGCCAGATGTCGGTCATCACCTTCCACACCCTCTCGCGATCCTCCGGGCCGACGGTGCGCGCGGTCGCCGGGAGGGTCTCCTCTCCGACCTGGATCACCACCTCGGGGTCGGCGTCGAGGTTGAGGTACCAGTCGGGGTGCGTCGGTGAGCCCGCGTACGAGGCCATCACGACGTAGTCGCCGCCATCACGGCCATAGATCAGGGCCGTCCGGCGTGCGCTGCCGCTCTTCTTGCCCCGGGTGGTGAGCAGGAGCGTTGGTACGCCGGGCTGCCAGTGATGTCCTTCGGTGCCTCCCGACTCCACGTAGAGCCGGACGTGGTCGGCGACCCAGCCCTCCTCGGGGTCGATAGGGGTCTCGTCGATGAGTGCCATGGACGTCCTTTCCTCAACAGGTGCGTCGGTGGTCTATCAGCGCGGTGTGCGCGCGCGCCCCCCGGCTGCGGGCGGGCACGCGTCCCGAACGACCATCGGGATCGGCCGCATCGATGGGGTTGCGATCCGTGGCGTGTGGTTTTCCCCACGCCGGGCCAGGGACTCCCTGCGTGCGAGAGCGCGCGGAGTACCGTCCTGACATGCCCCCCGACGTCCGATCCCTCTGGAGCATGCGGGGAGCCATCGCGATTGCGACGATGGCGATGCTGTCTCTCGGGTGTGGCAGCGCCCTCGCCCAGGGTCCGGGTTCCCAGGCCCGCGTGAAGGTGATGGAACTGGGCTCCCTGTCCGCCAATGGACCGGCCGAGGCGCTCCCCGTGGTGCGGCAGGGCGAGTCGGTCCTGCCCCTGTCGGCTCTGTACAAGGGCGCCGATGCGCTGACGGGACCCCTGTCCCTGGGGATCGCACTGCCTTCGGGGGCATCGCTGGCCCGCGCCTACGCGTATCTGCCGCAGAACCCCACCGCCTCGGCGCGCTGGGCGTGTAGGTCCGGCGCCCCAGGGGTGGTCTGTGATCTCACCGACGCGGCGCGACCGGGAAACTTCTTCGCACTCCCTCCCGAGGAGCCCGCCCAGCTCTTCCTCGTGCTGCGCGGGGGGGACGACGTGCCCGCGCCCGCCCCAGGCGAGCCCGATGTCGTGCTCGGCGATGTGTCCGCGGCGGTGACGGCTCCGGTGGCAGGCGCCGCGCTGACGGCAACCACCTCGATCCCGGCGCAGGCCGTCTCCGGGCCACTTCCGCCCCGCATCAGCACGATCGTGCCCCGGCTCGACCCGGGGCCCGACTCGGACATGGTCGGCTTCGACCTCATCGCCGTCAACCTGGGCGGCGTGGCAACCGCGAGTTCCCGTGAGCGGCCATCGATCGGCCTCGCGAATGTCCTGCCCCGGAGCGTGACGACGGGGATCACCACCACGGGGACCGGATGGGCCTGCCGGAGCGCCCCTGCGGGGCAGTGCACGTATCGGGCGGCCGTTCGTCCTGGCGGGAGGACCTCACCGCTGAGGGTGCGATGGCCCGCGCGCACCGGCCTCGGGAGCCTCTCGGCAGGCTGGACGATCAGCGGAGTGGGTGGGTATACGGCGCCAGCGGTCGCGCCGGTGGCCGGTGACGCATCGGCCCCGTCCCCGGGGACCGCGCCCTTCACCTCGCCCATGACGATCAAGCGCCTCGTTGCGATCGTGAAGCTGGCCGCGCGGGTGACGGCCCCCAATGGCGTGACCATCGTGAGCGGCGGGGCCACGCGCGACTTCTCCGTCGACCTCGCGAACACCGGGATGGCGTCCACCGCGAATATCGGCATGCGCATCGCGGTCCCCGCTGCCGTCACGCTCGCGATTCGCGGTCCGGGATGGACCTGCACGCAGTCGGCAGCCACCTACACCTGCACCCGCGCGGGTCCGCTCGCGCTCAACGAATCTGCACCAGCGTCGCTGCGTGTCTCCGCGCCGGATGCCACGACGTCCCTCGCGGGGCAGATCACCCTGACCCCGCTGCGTGCGTCCGGTGCGCCGGCGGGTGACTCCGTGTCGGTCCCGCTGCGGGTGATCGACGCGGGTGACCCGCGCGCCATGCCGTCACTTGCGATCTCGCGGCGGGGCGCATGGAGCACATGGACGGACGGGAGCACGATTGACATTCCCGCCCGTGACCTGTTCACGTATCGAATCGCGATCACCAACCGCGGGGGCGTGCCACTCCCTGCGGGCACCGCCGTGCAGGTATCGCAGGTGCTCGGGTCCGGAATCGACGTCGAGTCGGTGACTCCCACGTCAGGCTCCACCTGTACCAATGGCCGCGGCGTGTCGTGCACCCTCGTGCCCGCCGCGGGAATCCCACCCGGCGGGATCGTCGGCCAGGTGCAGGTGGCGATTCGCAGCGACAAGGTGGCCGATCGCCCGGCGATCGGGGCCATCACGACACGGGTGGCGGGGGAGACGGCTTCAGAGACCATGCCGATGCGCGCGCGGGTGGTGGAGAACCCACGGTCGCTGTATCCCGCCCAGCGCCTTGACGTGATCCCCACGGCAGGGGGCACGGGGTCCCTCGTGATGACGGTGGAGAACCGGGCGGCCGGGGCCGTGAGTGGCGTGAAGGCGCGCACGGTGCTCCCCAAGGGCATGAGCGTCGAGAGCGCGCGCGGTTCCGGATGGGCCTGCGCGGCTGCCGCGCAGGCGTTGTCGTGCACGTACGCCGGGTCCGTGCGGGGGGGCGGTCGGACATCCGGCCTGACCGTGGCGTTCCGCACCCGGACGCGCGCTGCGACCGAATACGCGATCGCGTGGCGCGCGTCGGGAATCCACGTGGCCACCCAGACCCGCCAGGTGGGCATGCGCAAGGGCCGGCTGCCGCTTCGCGGTCCCCTGGCGATCCGCGCAGCCGCGCAGCCGACGGTCGTCGCTGCGCCTGCACCGGGGGCGCAAGCAGGCTCCCGGGACGTATCGCTCGACGGATCCGGGAGCGCCGGGAACGGCATCTCGCTCTCGTATACCTGGCGCCAGCGCTGCACGACCCCCGAAGACGCCGCGGCCCTGCGCGCGTGCGCAGGGCGCCAGGCGCCACGTGCGAAGATCGCCAACCCGCACATGGGCACGACCAAGGCGACCCTGCCTGTGGTCTCACTGCGCACGGTCTTCCTCTTCCAGTTGGACATCACGGACGGAAGCGCGTCGCTGGCGCGCACCGTGCGTGTGACCGCCGCAGCCCCGCAGAAGCTCGCGCGCAGCACCCCCTCGCGGACCGCCGGAGTGGCGGGTCCGGCAGCAGCCGCGCAGGCCAAGGCCGCAGCGGCGGCACGCGCTGCAGCGGCTGCACGCAGCCGCGCGACGCGGGTCGCCGTGGGGTCGGCGCGCAGCACCTTCAGCCGGAGTCGCTCGCGGGCCGTCGCGGAGAACCGCAACGCCCCCGGAGTGAGCATCGCCGGCGGGCCGGTGCTTCGCGTCGGGAAGGGCAAGAGCGTTCCGCTCGTTGCGATCGCAAAGGGCCGTGCCGCTGGTGCCCGCACCTACGCGTGGACCCAGGTCGCCGGGCCGCAGGTGACCATCTCGGGGGCCGGTACCGGCCGCGCTGAGGTGGTGGCGCCGGCTGAGACCGCGGTGCTCGTGTTCCAGGTGGTGGTCACCGACGAGGCCGGGACAGTGTCAACCGCGCAGGTGCTCATAGCGGTCGACATCGCGGTATCGGCGCAGTTCACGAGGCTCAACGCCTCTCTCGGGCGGGCCGGATCCGAGGGGTTCACCCAGCGCTTCGGGACCGGGACGACGGTGAAGTTCGGGACGGTCGGTGGCACAACGGCGAGCAAGTCCCGCCGCCAGAATCAGTCCGGCACGAGCACGTCCTTCAGCGGAGGCACGGTCACGGTAGGTGCCCTGACCATCCGCGACGCAGCGGGTACCACCACCCCCCTGGGGATCACGGTGAGCGCCGGAACCGTCGTGACGCCATCGTCATGGCGTCTCGCGCCGATCCCCATCGCGGAAGCGAGTCCGCTGTCGCTGGTGTTCGGGCCGTACCCGGGCGCGCCGGTGAGCCTCTACGGCCAGATCACTGCACGCACGGACTTCCCCGCCCTTCCGCTCCCGACCGGCTGGAGCGGTACCACCACCATCACCTTCGCCGGCAGCGCATCGCGCATCGACGCCACGGCAGTGGGGGGCGATGGGGGGTCGGTGTCCCTCGCAGGCTCGGTCACCACCGGCGGCACCTATGACGCGCAGGTGACGGGCACCGGCATCGTGTCGATTGGCGGTGCGAGCGTGAATGTGACGGGACGCGTGACCAACGCGCCCGGGCAGCAGCCCACGACGATCACCGGGTCAATCGATCGCGTGGGACTGGTGGATGGAATCGAGGCCCGGGGCATCGCCGTGACGTGGTCACCCGGACCAGACGACGCAGCCGCCCTCGCAGGAAGCGCGACGATCGCGATATCCAGCGGGTCGTCGGATCCGCTCATGATCGACGCGCGCCTGTCATACGCCTCGGCGGTCACGTGGTCACTCACGCTCGCCGGCAGCGGCGGCCCAGTATGGTCGCCGGTGCCGGGCCTGTCCCTGGACCCGCGCCAGTTCACGGGATCGATCGGCCAGGCCGACGGAGCATGGGCCTGGAAGGTGACAGGCGCGATAGACCGCTGGCAGGCGAGCCCCGTGCTCGCGATCTCGAAGGTCGCGCTGAGCATCACCGATGACTGCAACGCCACGGGTGTCGCGTGCCCGTCCGGATCGTACTTCCTCGGCATGGAGGGGACGGCCGTCGTGAGCCCACCTGCTGGCAAGGGCTTTGCGGTGACGTCCCAGGCGGTGATCGGACTCGGCGCGAAGGGCGGGTTCGCTCTCGAGGCCACCGCGCCTGACATCCCCTTGGGCCCCGGCATGACACTCACCGACGCCTCGCTCCAGGCGACCTATGGAATGCCGTCCGATGCCATCGTGTCTGCCATCGGCGCGCCGCAGTTCGACACACCGGCCAGCGATGGATTCCGCGTGGCCGTGTCCGCGAAGATGTCGGTGCCGGGGGTGGGTGCCTTCGGATCGGTTGCGGCCAGTGTGACGCCCGACGGCTGGTCGCTTGCCGCGTTCGACCCTGATGGCGTATCGCTGGGCGTCGGAAACGGCACCCAGTCCAATGCGTATGTGGCATGGAGCAGCTACTCGGCAACCATGACGGTGGATGTTCCGGGCCTTGGCACCCAGACGGTCCGGACCGTGCCCGGTGCACTGCTGGTGGCGGGGGCCTACGAGACCCCGTCGTGGTTCGGGAAGCTCGTCGGCGGTGCTCCCCCGCAGCTGTTCTCGGTCATCCAGTTCGACCCGTCGACGGGGTTCTTCAGTGCGGACATCGAGGTGCCGGCCTCATTCGCGCTCCCCGCGGGCTCGGCTCGGCTTGAGATGAAGTCGGTCACCCTGCAGGTCCGCAATGACGCGCTGGGGATGCGGGTTGGGGTGAGCGCGGGGGCGACCCTCGCGGTGAAGTCCAATGGCGGCGGGATGTCGGAGATGCCGGCCCTCGACCTCACGATGTCGTACGACCTGACGACGACCACCGCCACCGCCTCGCTGTCGTACACCGATCCGGCAGGGTGGAGGGACGCATTCGGCGTTGATGGGCTGGTGGTGCGCGAGGCGTCGATCTCGCTCATGGTGAACATCGCGACCATGACGCCAGGGCTCAAGCTGCTCGCGGCGGCAGACCTGCCGAAGAGCCTCACCGGGCCGTTCAAGGTCCCCGAGAGCGGCGTGCCGGTGGTGGTGGGCGCGGAGTTGTCTGCAACCAACTCCTGCGTCGATATCCAGGTGGGCGACTCCGCCGGCACCACGCCTGTGCTGTCGCTCGGCGGCGGCTCGATGTCGGCCGCGTACTTCGAGTTCATCGTGGCGCCCACCGGCTGCCAGCTCTCCCCGGAGAGCGCGCTGATACCTGCGGGCCTGTCGCTCGCCTTCGATGGCTCGATCCTGGGCGTCGACGTCGACGTGTCGGCAAGCCTTGGCCTCGCCCCCACGACATTCGACGCCACGGCGGAGATCGGGGCGCTCAGCGTCGGGGGCCTTCACCTGAATGACACGGCGCTGCACGTCGCCTACAACTCGACGACAGGCGATACGGACGTGGGCCTCGCAGGCTCGATGACGATGTTTGGCTCCGAGATCAGGGTGGACGGCGCGCTGGCGCAGAACGGCGCCGTGACGTCCGGGAGCCTCAAGATGTCCCAGGCGGGAACCTTCAACGTCTCGGGCTTCACCATGACCGACATGGTGGTGGACGTTGCCTTTGCGACGGGTCCCGGCGTGGCCGACGCGTCTGTGAACGCAGCCGGCAAGGTCGACATCATGGGCTCGAAGGTCGACGTCAACGAGTTCAAGGTCGAGCTGGCAAACGGCGTGGTGGAGGAAGTCGCCTTCTCCATCGACACCACCGTGAAGATCGACGGCATTGGCTCTGCCGCCGGAACCTTTGACATGGACTACTCGGCGTCAACCGGCGAGCTGAACCTCGACGGCGCCGTCGTCATGTCGACCACCGCGGGATTCACCATCGGTAGCCCCGAGAAGCCTGCAACGCTCGCGATATCCCCTGAGTGCGTGGCATTCAACGGTGACCTCGCGATGGGCGACCTGTTCACGGCCAACCTGTCTGGGACGATGATCTACCGATCGGGATGCACCCAGCCGGTGCGCGCGGCATCGGGTCAGATGCTCACGGGCGGGCCCGGTGACTTCAGCTTTGCCGCGAGCGACGTGAAGATGTCCATCGCAGGCTTCACGACGAGCGGTAGCGTGGCGATGGGCAAGGTCGGCGCGGATGAGTACGCGACGGTGCAGACATCGCTCACGCTCGGTCCGCAGGGTGCCTCAGCCGATGCCGAGGTGGCCGGAGCGTTCCAGAGCAACGGCGACTTCTCGCTCACCGGCACCAGTCGCCTGGACATCGCCGGGTTCGACCTCGACCTCGCCGTCAGGGCGTGGAAGCAGGGATCCGCCTCGGCGGTGAGCGGCTCTGCGCAGATGGCGCTTGCCGGCAACGTGGTGCAGGTCGACGGTGAGTTCCGCAACCAGGCCGGCGCCGTCCACACCACGCTGAAGGGCAGCGCTCCGTCCTTCGGGCTCGGCGGGTTCTCAGTCGGGAGCGCGACCGTGGTCGTGACCCAGTCTCCTGCCGAGGCGAGCGTGGTCGCCGACATCGACATGAAGGTGGGCTCGTCGAAGACGGGCCTGCTTTCGGCATCGGGGCGGGTCACCTTCCTTGCGGCGCCCGACGAGGTGAGGTTCTACGCCTCCCTGGGGTCCACGCTCGGCCTGCCGGCCCTCGGCGCGACGATGGCCGGCACCACGACCTTCACGAATTGCACCGACAGCAGCTGCGGCAGGACCGGGCCCGTTTCGTTCGTCATGGCCGGCACGGTCGGCGCAGGGGGATTCACGTTCGCTCCCACGGTGAGCATGGCCTCGGATGGGTCCTTCTCGGCCAACGCGGGCGTGACGGGGCACGCGTGCTCCGGCACCGCCAACCTCGGTGTCGCGCGCGCGCAGGCCTGCTTCGGATACAACGTCAACCTCTTCATCGGAAGCGTGGCCCCGTACGGCGCGCTGTCCACACACGCCTCCGCTGACGTCCAGTACCAGACCTACACGGGGTCGCCATGGGACAAGCCATGGAAGTGGGGCTGGGGGAGTTGGCGGTCGTACGGAGCGAATATGGGAGCCCGCATGAGGCTCAGTCCGTTTCAGGTCTGCGTGGACGTGCTGGGTTCCGACGTGTGCGTGGGCTAGTACCTGGGCGACCGACCTGAGCCCGGGTGCGATGTCCGGCGCCGTGCGCCCGGTGGCAGGGCATGGTGTGCGATGCGGGGTGGACGCCGCACGCTGCGGGATAAGGTATGAGTATGAATCCTGAGGGCTTCTGGATCGACCATGTCATCTACGGCGTCGTGGACGCTGACGCCGCCTGCGACCGCCTCCGTGAGGAGTTCGGCCTGGGCTCGGTCGAGGGCTCGCAGCACCTCGGTGGCACGACCAATCGCATCGTTCCCCTCGGCCCGCAGTGCTTCCTCGAGATCCTCGGGGTGGGGGATACCTCACTTTCCGACGGGGCGTGGCTGGACGCCACGCTGCAGGGGCAGGATCGCGTGCTGTGGTGGTGCCTCGGCGTGGCCGACCTCGACGCCACTGCCGAGAGCAGGGGCCTGCCGATTCGCTCCGGCACCGCGCGCGACGAGACCGACAAGATCGTGTTTCGCAGTGCGGGCATGCCGCAGTATCCGCTGCCGTTCTTCCTGCAGCTGGCGGGGGACCCGGCTGATCGCGCGCGCATCAATGCGGAGAGGTACGAGGCCGCAGGCCACGCGTGCGCGCCCACCGACTACACATTCGTGGAGGTCGGCGACTTCGCGCCGGTGCTGGAGGGCTGGCTGGGTGACGATCACGGACTCCCTGTGCGCTACGAGCCCGGCACCGGCCCCGGAATCCACGCCTGCGGCATCGCCACTGCCAACGGGGAGATCGTGCTCCGATAGGCGCCGGGCTAGGCCCGCCGCGCCGCCCTGCCGAGGAGAGTGCCCACCGCGATCATGGCGGAAGCGGCCGCCACGATCGTCACGGGTGCAGAGACCAGGTCGATCATCGGCCCCCAGATCAGGTATCCCACGGGCGAGCTGATGGTACCGACGAGCACGAGGGCGGTGACGCCCAGCATGTCCCTGCCCTCGCCCATGCTCGATGACGCGGCGCCAGTCAGGGCGGCCCGGGTCGTGAACCTGCTGGCGCCGATGCCGATTCCGATGACAGTCCAGATGACGAGGTCGGCGTCCGAGAACGAGGGCACTGCGCTGATGGCGAAGACGATCATGAATGCCGCTGTTGCCACGGCGGTCCGGACCGCCGTGGCGAACTCCCGGTAGCGGGGCTGAAGCCACCGCACGATCCAGGGCACGAATAGCCGGCCGGCCGCGATGCCCCCGAGCACGAGCCCTGCCCCTGACGGCAACGGCGAGTGGTCGAGGTCGTTGAGGATGGGCACGAGCATCCCGACCATCGGCACCACGAAGATCATGAAGGCCGCGACCAGCAGCGCCAGGAGCCGGAGATGGCGATCGGAACGCAGAGCCGCGACGACGACGCGCGCTGCGTGCGACGTGACATGCGGTGCGGCGACGGCGCCGACGGGGTGCACCAGGAGGGTGAACACGGCGAGCGGGATGGTCAGCAGGCCGTTGGCAAGGATCCCTATCCCCGGAGCCGTCACGTGTATGACGTAGCCGCCCACCACCGACCCGGCGATCGCCGCGACCCCGGACACGGCGCTCCTCTTCGCGACGGAGCCCGTCAGCGATTCGGCGTTGACGTACGCCCTACAGGCAAACGGCGTGAGCACTGCCGTGATACCCGAGAACACCCCGAAGACCGGCGCGGCGAGGAAGAGCACGACGAGGCTGGAGTCGGTGACCCCCTCAAGGATGCCCGTGAGCGCCCACGCTGCGGCCACACCCCCCTGTGCCCAGCCGAATGTCCGGAGCGTCCCCCACCGCGCCGCTAGCCGGTTGGCGGCCGCGCTCGCAACCGCAGCCGTCAGCAGCATGAGGATCAGGAAGATCGCGGTGGCGGTGCCCGCCGCGCTGCCCGCCGCATACGTAATGGCCGACGTCGCACCCAGTTGCCCTGCCATGGTGCCGGCCACGGCCACGCCGCCGAACGCGAGGAAGCCGATGGTGCGGGGATCGACGGTTGCTCCGCGCATGGTCGGAGTGTGCCGTGCGGGCAGGCGCCTGGTCCGAACTGCACGCCTGGGCGCTCAGGAGTTCACCCGGATCTTGGGCCAGGAACGAGGAGGATGCCGCGCATGCGGACTCTCCAGCGAGAGTGGGCTTCACCGGGTTCGTGGGTCGCGGGTGCCGGGCGTCATGCCTTGGGGCACTTCCCGGCTCCTGCATGCCCATGGTCAGGTGAACTGAAGGTCAGCGGCCGCGCAAGGCCACACACGCCCGGATCGGCGCTCCGTTCACCCCGCAGGAACCATGAACCGCTCGCTAGCCAGCCTGAAAGCCGGGACAGGGAGAGGACGCCACGCTGCCATCCGGGCACACCGTGTTGCTCCACGTCACGTCTGGCCACGTCGTCCCGGGCGCCGGAATCGTCGTGACGCGCGCGCCGAGCAGATTGGCCAGCGTCAAGTTCGACCCACCGAATGCCGCGCCGGCCAAGTCCGCGTTCGCGAGATTGGCAGCGGAGAAGTTCGAGGAATTGAACACCGCACCGGAGAGTTCTGCGCCGGCCAGGTTCGCGCGGGTCAGGTCCGAGAAGCTGAGTTCCACGCCAATGGCCTTCACGTTGGTCATGTTGGCGTCGGTCCATGTGGCTTCCTCGGACATCGCGCCTTCAAGGTTCGCGCCCGACAGGTCCGCGTTGGAGAAGTTCACGGCGTTCAGGTTCGAGTACTTCAGGTTTGCATCCGCGAGCTTCGCGCCCCTGCAGCTCTGCGGCGCGGTGACGCATGGTGGTCTCGGACCCGGATCCCAGAACGGGTTGCTGGCTGTCGCCACCTGCACCCGGGACGGGCGGGTGCCAGGCGGGTGGTGCAGTCTCGCCCCCGTCAGGTTTGCCCCCCGAAGGTCGCAGAACCTCAGGTTTGCCCCCCGAAGATCCGCCCGCGAAAGGTTCGCCCCGCGCAGGTCGCAGTGCCGTAGATCAGCCCGGCGCAGGTTGGCTCCGCTCAGGTTCCCGTGGTGCTTCACCCTGCCGCGCAGCTTGGCTCCGACGCACGTGGCTCCACGAGTGAGGGTGCAGGTACGCCGCTTGCCGTTCACCCCGTAACCGTAGGTCGTGTCCCAAATCCCGACTGCGGAGGGAACTGGCTCGCTGGGACTCCCTGAGGACACGGAGCCCCAGCCCCCGCCCGCGCTCGCACTCCCCGCCGCCCCTAGGGCAACGACGACGGTGATGGTCAGGGCGAGGAGGCGAGAGGTCATGCGGCGACCTTAGCAACCGACCAGCGCGGTTCAGGTCGTCCTGTGACCGCAGCGCGAGCGACTCTCGGTCGAAGGCGCACGAGTACCTTGGTCGTGACTCAATCGGCGCGTCGAGCCTACGCGGACCGGGTCCGGACTTCGGGCCCCAGGGACTCGCTCCCGGCCGGTGGAGCCATGGCGAGCCGTCCACGGCGCGGTACCTGATGCTGAAGCCGAGTAGCGGACTCGAACCGCTGACCCCCTCCTTACCATGGAGGTGCTCTACCAACTGAGCTAACTCGGCAGGTCGGCGCCGTGGCGCGCGCGGGATAGTAGACCAGCGGCGCCCCGGCGTGGGAGGGCGTCAGGCCGTGCGGGTGCCCCTCTTCACGCGGCTGCCGGCCCGCGGGCTCTCGGTCGCCGGGGACGACTCCCGCTTGGTGGTGGGCTTGCCGAACGCGCGGCTTCCGCGCGAGGCATACATCACCTTGGGAAGCGCGTCGCGAAGCCCCGCGGCCTTCCAGGCGTCGTACTGGCCGAGGCGCTTCGCCATGCGTCCCACCTCGTCCACCTGGTCGGGAAGCACCATGGTGATGGCGCGGCCGGTGCGGCCGGCGCGGGCCGTGCGGCCCACGCGGTGCGTGTAGGTGTCCTGCTCGTCCGGCGGGTCGAAGTTCACCACCAGGCCGATGTCGTCGAGGTCGATCCCCCGGCTCGCGACGTCGGTGGCGATGAGCACGCGGGTCTTGCCGTCGGCGAAGCTCTTGAGGGTCTTCTCGCGCACCGCCTGGCTCAGGTCCCCGTGCAGTTCCTTGGCTGGCATACCCATCTTGTTAATGCGCTCGGTGAGCTTGGCGGCGCCCCGCTTGGTGCGGCAGAACACCAGCACGAGGTCCTCCTCATCCTTAACGATGTCGATGAGGGTCTCGGTGCGCTCCGACGGCTCCACCAGCACGAAGGTCTGCTCGAGGCGCTCGGACAGCGCCACGTCGGTGCCGGGGTCGTCCTCGGTCTCGATGAGGCCGGGGCTCTTGGTCATCTTGTTGGCCAGGCGGGCGATCTCGCCGTCGAGCGTGGCCGAGAACAGCATCGTCTGGCGCTCGGCGGGGAGGAACTTCAGGATGGCCTCCACCTGCGGGATGAACCCCATGTCGAGCATGCGGTCGGCCTCGTCGAGGATCAGCACCTCGATCTTCGACATGTCCACGAGCTTCTGGCGCATGAGGTCGAGCAGCCGGCCCGGGGTGGCCACCACGAAGTCCGCCACGGCGGCCTTCTTGGCCTGGCGGTCGAGCGGCACCCCGCCGTACGCCACCGCGGTCTTCAGCCCGAGGGCATCGCCGAGCGGCGTGATCTCCTCGGTGATCTGCACGGCGAGCTCACGAGTGGGCGCCAGCACCAGCGCGCCTGGGTACCCGTGGGGTTCATGAAGGAACTCCACGGTGGGCAGCGCGAAGGCGAGGGTCTTTCCCGAGCCGGTGGGGGCGCGCACGGTGAGGTCGCGCCCCTCGAGCGCCTCGGGGATCACGCTCTCCTGCACCGGGAAGGGCGCGACGAAGCCCTTGTCGTCGAGCACGTCGCATACGGCCTCGCTCACGCCGAGGTCGGCGAAGGTCACATCTGGCATTCGGTTGTTCTCCCTGCGGCACGCGCCGCGATGGTGAGGACCCATCCACCATCTACCGGGAACAACTACGTCCAGACGGGGCGTTTCCTCGCGCCGCAGGGCCGTGTGCCGAGCGGTCGATAAAGACGGTATCACCCCGTGCGGGGGGTGCGAGCCACCCCGGGCCGGGCGGCCGCCCGGCCCGGACGCCGGGCGTTCACGCGAGGCAGCCCATAGTGTGACTTTCGATGCGCACTGCACTCCCCCGGGTGATTGCCCCGCTCGTCGTTCTGGCCGCAGGGCTCGCCGCCCTGCCGGCGGCATCGGTCGCGCGCCCATGGAACCCCGACCGCAAGGTGGTGGTGGCCGTCGAGGCCCCTATGAGCGGCGAGGGCAGGGAGGACGGCCTCGACCAGCTACGAGGTGTCGAGCTCGCGGCCCGGCAGGCAAACGCCAACGGGGGCATCCTCGGGCGCAGGGTGCTGGTGATCCGCGCAGACGACCAGGGCAGGCCCGACCTCGCGCTCGCCACCTTCCGGCGCGTCGCCCGCGCGAAGGCCGATGCCGTGTTCGGCCCGTACAACTCCTCGGTGGGGATCATCAACCTGCCGTACTTCATGCGGGCGCGCATCGCGCCGGTGCAGATGACGAGCACCGATGCCACCAGCGGCATGGGCGTGAACGTGCAGCCCAAGACGCGGCAGATCTCCCCGGTGGAGGTGGCCTACGTGCGGGAGGCCTGGAAGCCCGCCCGCGTAGCCATCCTCGCGGGGGCATCCACGTTCCTGGCCGGCGAGGCCGACGGCATGCAGGCCGGATTGCAGGCGGCGGGCGTACAGGTGACCCGCCTCCCCGTCGAGGCCGGCTCCACCGATTGCGCGCCCATCGTGGCCCAGGCGCTGGCGTCGTCACCCGATGCGATCTACATCAGCACCAAGATCAACGAGGGCATCTGCATCACGCGGGCGCTCGTGGCCAGCGGCAGCCCGGTGAAGTGCCTCCTCGGCTTCGCCAACGCCGACCCGTCGTTCATCGCGCGCGCCGGGGTCGCCCTCAGCCAGCGCTGCCTGTTCACCGGGGTGCCCCTGCCGCAGGCGTTCCCGACCGCCCGCGAGTACGTGCGGGAGTACCGCGCGGCCTTCGGCATCGAGCCCGCAACGTGGGGCAGCTTCACGTACGACTCCGCGCGCATCCTGTTCGCCGCCATGCGGCGCGCGGGCACCACGGCCTACCGGCCGGTGATGCGCGAGCTCAAGGCCACGCGCGGGTTCCGCGGTGCCACCGGCACCATCACCATCGACCCGCGCACCGGCGACCGACGCCACGTGGCGGTGAAGATCCTCCGGGTGGACGACGCGGGGCAGTTCGCCATCACCGGGGGCAACTGAGCAGGCACCAGGCGTCCGGCCGCCGCGAACACGGTGGTGCCAGCCCTCGGGAGACGCCCCCGGGCAGGGGCAGATACGCGGGGGTAAGGTCCGGTACCTACCGTCCCGAAGGAGCAGCTGTGACCTCCCGCGCCCGGCCCGTCCTCCTCATCGTCCTGTCGGCCGCAGGGGCCCTCCTGGCGTGCACCGCCACCATGGCGTCCGCGGCGGCGCTGGGCAACGTGAACGTGGACTACAACCCGTACCCCACGTGGGAGGTATCCCCGTCGTCGCTCACCGGGGTGGCGGGCGACACCTTCACGCTCACGAACCAGCGCAACAACGACAACAACGTGTCGTACATCTCGCTCGTGAACGGCACGGGCCAGGTGACCCTCGGCGGCACCGCGTGCACCGGCGACAACTCGTGCCCTGTGTACGACAAGACGGGCACCCCCAGGAACTTCGGGACGTTCACCGTGGTTACTCCCGGCTCCCTCACGGTGCGCCGCTTCCTGAATGGGTCGGGCACCAGCACGATCGGAACCCTCACGATCGTGGATGGCAATCCGGCTCCCACGCCGAGCGGGCCGACCACGCCCACCGGGCCGACGATCACGGTCACCGGCGTGAGCCCGGCATCCGGGCTGAGCACCGGCGGCGAGTCCATCGACATCACGGGCAGCGGCTTCGCCGGCGGCTCCCAGCCGACGGTGACCCTGGGGGGCACGGCGGCCACGGGCGTCACGGTAGTGAGCGACAACCGGATCACCGCCACCACGCCGGCGCGTGCCGCGGGGGTGGTGAACGTGACCGTGTCACGTGACGGGGGCACGGGCACCAAGGCCGGCGCCTACACGTACAACCAGGGGTATTGGCTCACGGTCACTAATAGCCAGCCCCCCGGCACCGGGGCCTCGTCGGCGAAGTCCACAGGCGCCGTGCGCACCAGCGCGCTCGGCGACTGGGCCGATACGGAAAAGAAGTACCTCGGCGTCCTCTTCACCCGCACCACGTACGACCGTTACGGAGGCGGCATCAACTGCGGAAATCGGGTGGTGCGCTCGACGTTGCTCGGTGGGACGAACCTGTTCGGCTCGGAGACCAAGTGGGACGGCGGGCCATGCAGGTATGCCTTCCCCGCGGGCACCAAGGTGGCGCTATCGGCGCTGCCGTCGTCGTCCGCGAGCCTCCTTCCGTTCTTCTTCGACGACCACTCGACCGGGTTGTTCAACCGGTGGACGGGGGCGTGCACGGGCACGACCGCCGAATGCAGCGTCACGATGAGCGCCGATCGCCCGGTCCGGGCGACGTGGGGCCGCTTCGCATGGGGATTGATCGAGGGCTCCGCCACGTCGACGCCGGTCTTCGCGGACGATGGATCCCTCTCGTACTCCGTGCTCACCGTGGGGTTCACGGCCAAGGAGAACGCGGTGGCCGGAACGCCGGAGTACACGATGTGGTCCACCTTCACCACCGGGGCCAGCGCCACCGCCCGCGACACCGCCGCGCGGGCTGTCACGGCCTGCCGTGGCCAGGCACGGCGCGTCGGGGGCCGACTCGAGGCCCGGTGCACGCCCACCCCCGCGCTGGCCGCGGCACTGCGCAAGGGCAAGGTGCGCGTGACCACGAAGTGGTACCTGAAGGCGCCGCGCCAGAAGGCCACCTACCCGCTGGGGCAGGCGCGCGCGTACCTCGCCAACCGCCGGGCGGGGGCCGTCACCGGGTGATGCCAGCCGGAGGGCGCACCACCCGCTGGTAGCCTGCGCGGCCGTGCCCGAGGCCCCTTCGATACTCGACGGCGTCCGCGAGCGGTTCGCCGCCTCCACCGACTTCACCGTGGGGCTGGAGGAGGAGCACCAGCTCCTGGACCCGGCCTCCATGGCCCTCGTGCAGCGCTTCGAGGATGTCCACGACTCCGCACCCGCTGAGCTGCGCCCGCATTTGGCCGGCGAGCTCATCACGAGCGAGATCGAATACAAGACCAACCCGCACGCGTCGTTCGCCGGCGCGGCGCGCGAGTTGGCCGAGGGGCGCCTCGCCGTGATCCGCCACGCGGAGTCGCTGGGAATCGCCACGGCCATCACCGGGTGCCACCCCTTCAGCCCGTGGCAGGACCAGCGCATTATCGACACGCCGCACTACGAGCGCGTGGCCGGCGAGCTGGGGTACATCGCGTGGATCAATAACACGTGGTCGCAGCACATCCACGTGGGCCTGCGCGACGCCGACCGGGCCATTCGCGTGTGCACGGCCATGCGCAGCGTGCTGCCGGAGATCCTCGCCCTGTCGGCGAACAGCGCGGTGTACCTCGGGCGCCTCACGCGCCTGCACTCCACGCGCACGTCGCTGTTCACCCGCTCGTTCCCGCGCTGCGGAATCCCCGACCCCCTCATGGACTTCGACGAGTACGCAGACTTCGTCCAGCTGCTCGAGCGCACGGGATCGATCGTCGAGAGCACGCAGATCTGGTGGAGCATCCGCCCGCACCACGACTTCGGCACCATCGAGGTGCGCATCGCCGATGGCCAGACCGACCTCGTGGAGGGACTCGGCATCCTCGCGCTGTCGCTGGCGCTGGTGGCGCGGTTCGCCGAGGCCTATGACGCCGGCGAGCCGTTGCCCGCGCACCCCGGTCGCCTGCTCGAGGAGAATCTCTGGCGCGCGCAGCGCCACGGCATCGGCGGAAAGATGATCGACTTCGCCACCGGCGAGGAGCGGTCGACGGGCGACGCCGTGCGCGCCCTGCTGGACTTCACCGCCCCGGTGCACGACCGGCTGGGGCTCGGGCCCTTCCTCGCGGCGGTCCCGGTCATGCTGGATCAGGGCAACGGCGCCCAGCGCCAGATTCGCGCCATGGAGTCCGGGGAGGACCTCGTGGCGATGCACGCACAGGCCGCAGAGCGCACGCGTCGCTCGGCGGAGGAAGCACTCGAGATGATGGGAACGGTGAGCAACGCATGAGCACTGACGAGCCGACTGCGCCTGACGGCGACGGGGAGGAGCGCGAGCTCACCCAGGAGGAGATGGTCGCGGCCGAGATGCTGCGCCGTCTGATGACCACCCCGGTGCAGGACGTCGTCTTCCAGACGATGGCCACCTTCACCGACATGGCCGCGATCCGCATGGGCCTCGGCCCGCGCGGCGAGGAGGACTTCGACCTGCCGCAGGCGGGGCTGGCCATCGAGTCGCTGCGGGCGCTGCTCGCCGTGACCAACGCGATCATGGGTGAGGAGGCCGCGAAGCCGTTCGCCGAACCGCTTGCGCAGCTGCAGATGGCATTCGCCGAGCTCGTGGAGCAGGCCAAGGCCGCCCGCGGAGACGCCGACGGGGGAGAGGGCGAGGGCGGCGGCGCGCCGACGCCGAGGCCGCCCGCCGGTGGCCAGGCCGGTGGCGACCTCTGGACGCCCGGTGGCGCGGAGGGCGGCGGCAAGATCTGGACGCCGGGGGACAAGTAACCACCGTGGCCGACCAGCGCGCGGAGATCGGGGTGTTCGGGGGATCGGGCTTCTACTCGTTCCTGCAGGACACCGAGGAAGTGGTGATGGACACCCCGTACGGGGCGCCCAGCGGCACCATCGTGATCGGCGAGGTCGGGGGCAGGCGCGTGGCGTTCCTGCCCCGCCACGGCCATCACCACCAGTACCCGCCCCACATGATCCCCTACCGGGCGAACGTGTGGGCCATGAAGGAACTCGGGGTCACCCACCTGCTGGGCCCCTGCGCCTCGGGCAGCCTGCAGCCGGACATCGGCCTCGGCGAGTTCGTGGTGTGCGACCAGTACATCGACCGCACCTCCGCGCGCAAGGACACCTTCTACGACGGCCCGCATGCCACGCACGTGAGCGCGGCCGATCCGTATTGCGCCACGCTGCGCGGCCTGCTCGTGGACGGCTGCAAGGAGCTGGGCATCCCCGTGCACGATGGCGGCACGGTGGTGGTGGTGCAGGGCCCCCGGTTCTCCACCCGCGCCGAGAGCAAGTGGTTCAACCACATGGGCTGGCATGCCATCAACATGACCGCCTACCCCGAGTGCCACCTCGCCCGCGAACTTGAGATCTGTTACGCCAACGTCTCGCTGGTCACCGACTACGACGCCGGGCTCGAGGGCATGCAGGGCGTGCAGCCGGTGTCACTCGCGGAGGTATTCGAGGTGTTCGGGAAGAACAATGAGCGGCTGCGCGACCTGCTCTTCGCGGTGATCCCGCGCATCCCCGGCCAGCAGGACGCCTGCGGCAACGCGCTCGAGGGCGCGGTGATCAGCGACCACTGACCCGGCGGCGAAGCCGGGCGAACTGCACGCGCTGGCCCACCTCGTGGCCCAGCAGCATCAGCGGGGTGAGCGCCAGGGCCACGATGCCCGGGTGCCCGCCCATGCGCAGGCGCGCGGTGAGCGTGCTGGCCGCGGGGCCCGCGGGGTCGATCACGTAGGCATACGACACGCGAAGCCAGCCGCGGCGCGCGCGCAGCACGGTCACGAGCGAGCGCTCCTCCTCAAGTGAGGTGACCACGAACGGCGGCCCGCCCCACGTGGAGGCCTCGAGGCGGTCGCCGGGCGCGATGCGCTGCAGGTCGGGGTCGATGCTCCGTGCGCTGGGGTGGCCGCCGTTGTCGATGAGGTCGATGGCGTACCACCCTCCGCGCCCCGCGCCGAGCTGCGCCAGCCACGGCCACACGGCATCGGGGGCGCCCGGCAGGGTGGCCCGCATGGTGCGCGTGAGCACCGCTCCCTTCACGAGCCGATCCCCGGGCAGGCGGGGCCCCGGCTGGCGCACTCCGCGGGCGAGGCCGAGGGCAGCTCCGACGGCGGCGGCGCCGAGGGCGGTGGACAGGGTGGTGGCGGGTGTCATGGGGGCGCATTATTGCCGCTCTGATGGGCAATCGCGCCGCGCGGTCTGGTAGAAAGCCGCGTCGCGTGCGGGGGCCCCGGCCCCCGCCTGCGCATGCCCGGCCGCGTGCCGGGCCCGTATCCCTAGACCTGGAGGCAGTTCTTGGCCGCCTGGCTGTCTGACAACAGTGCATGGGTTGCACTCGTATGCGGGCTCATCGCCATCGCATACGGCCTGGGTCTCGCCGCATACATCCTCAAGCAGCCTGCGGGCAACGAGAAGATGCGCGAGATCGCAGGGGCGATCCAGGAGGGCGCCAAGGCGTACCTCAATCGTCAGTACGCGATCATCGGCGTCGTCGCCGTGGTCCTGTTCCTCGTGATCGGCTTCCTCGGCAGCGCCGTCGATTCGGCGCTGCTCGGCTGGAAGGCCGCGATCGGGTTCCTCATCGGTGCCGTGGCGTCTGCCGCGGCCGGCTTCATCGGCATGAACGTCTCGGTGCGCACGAACGTGCGCACGGCCGAGGCGGCCCGGGGCGGTCTCAAGCCGGCCCTGAGCATCTCGTTCAAGGGCGGATCGGTCACCGGTCTGCTCGTCGTGGGCCTCGGCCTGCTGGCGGTGGCCGGGTACTTCCTGGCCCTCGGCGGCGACAAGGACGCCGTGGCTCCGCTGGTGGGCCTGGCCTTCGGTGGCTCGCTCATCAGCGTGTTCGCCCGTCTGGGCGGCGGCATCTTCACCAAGGGCGCCGACGTCGGTGCTGACCTGGTGGGCAAGGTCGAGGCGGGCATCCCCGAGGATGACCCGCGCAACCCGGCCGTGATCGCCGACAACGTGGGCGACAACGTCGGCGACTGCGCCGGCATGGCCGCCGACCTGTTCGAGACCTACGCGGTCACCACGGTGGCCGTGATGTTCCTCGGATCGCTGTTCTTCATCGGCGACGGCGTCACCAACGCCATCCTGTTCCCGCTGCTGCTCGGCGGCGCGTCGATCATCACCTCGATCATCGGCACGTGGTTCGTGAGGCTCGGGAAGAACAGCTCCGTCACCTCGGCGCTCTACACGGGCCTCGGCGTGGCGGCAGTGCTGTCCGCTCTCCTCTTCATCCCGCTCACCAAGTGGATGATGGAGGGCGTGGTGCCGAGCGGCGCCAACGGGATCATTCCCGGCGGGTGGGCCAACTACTACTGGGCCGCACTCATCGGCCTGGGCGTGACCATCCTCCTGGTGGCCATCACCGAGTACTACACCGGCACCATCTGGCCGCCGGTGCGCAGCATCGCCAAGGCGTCCGAGACCGGGCACGCCACCAACATCATCGCCGGCCTCGCCGTGAGCCTGAAGGCCACCGCGCTTCCGGTGATCGTGATCGTGGCGGGCATCGTCAGCTCGTACGAGCTGGCGGGCTACTACGGAATCGGCGTGGCCGTGATGGCAATGCTGTCGCTCGCGGGAATCGTGGTGGCGCTCGATGCCTACGGCCCGATCACCGACAACGCGGGTGGCATCGCCGAGATGGCGGACCTCCCGGACTCGGTGCGCGCGGTGACCGACCCGCTCGACGCGGTCGGCAACACCACGAAGGCCGTGACCAAGGGCTACGCCATCGGTTCTGCGGGCCTGGCTGCCGTGATCCTCTTCGTCTCGTACGTCGAGGAACTCAAGTTCGCGATCGGAAAGGCGGGCGAGACGGCACTCGACCTCTCGTTCGACCTGGCCGATCCGTTCGTGGTGGTCGGACTCTTCATCGGTGGCCTGATGCCGTTCATCTTCGCCGCGTTCTCCATGGAGGCGGTGGGACGAGCGGGAGCCCAGGTCGTCGAAGAGGTGCGCCAGCAGTTCAAGGAAAAGCCGGGGATCATGCAGGGCACCGAGAAGCCCGACTATGCGCGTAGCGTGCGCATCGTCACGGCCTCGGCGCAGAAGCAGATGCTGATCCCGGGCCTCATCCCGATCATCGTCCCGATCATCGTCGCCTTCATCTTCGGCGTCGAGAACGGGCGCGTGATGCTCGGAGGACTGCTGCTCGGCGTCATCGTCACCGGCATCTTCGTCGCGATCTCCATGACCTCCGGTGGTGGGGCATGGGACAACGCGAAGAAGCTGATCGAGGACGGCGAGTTCGGCGGGAAGGGATCCGAGGCCCACAAGGCCGCGGTGACCGGTGACACCGTCGGTGACCCCTACAAGGACACCGCGGGCCCCGCCATCAACCCGATGATCAAGATCGCCAACATCGTGGCGCTCCTGCTCATCCCCTTCCTGGTCTAGGAACGCCGGATCGGGGGCCCGGGAAACCGGGCCCCCGCATCCCGCGGGGCCATGGATCCGCGCGCAATCGCAACGGTCGCCCTCTCGGGGGTGATACTCGCCTTGGGCGTGGTGCAGTTGGTCCGGTGCGCCGTCACGGGCGCGGGTGCCGTGGCGTGGGTGCTCGGGGTCGCGCTGGTGATCGCGGGCGGCGGGCGCCTCTGGCTGTGGTGGCGCCAACGGGCGGGCTAGGGTTCCGGCGACCTCGAGGGGGGAGAGCCGGTGTTTGTCGTGGTGGTGGGGTGTGGCAGGGTCGGCGCCCAGGTGGCGCGCGCCCTCGTGGAGGATGGTCACGACGTCAACGTGATCGACCAGAACGCGGAGGCGCTTCAGCGCCTGGGCAGCGACTTCCCTGGGGAGTTCGTGCAGGGCGTGGCCCTCGAGACCACCGTGCTCGAGGCGGCGGGCATCGAGCGGGCTGACGCCTTCGTGGCCGCGACCAACGGTGACAACACCAACCTGGTGATCGCGCAGATCGCACGCGACCGGTACCTGGTTGACTGCGTGATCGTGCGCGTGCTCGATCCGGCGCGGGCGAAGTTCTACGAGGACAAGGGCCTCGTCACGGTGTGCCCCACGCGCACCGCCATCGATCGCATGTCACAG
>Ga0222714_10001445_pt1 | contig 26753 bp, 9 predicted proteins | sample C33_3DmetaG_FD_165048 | JGI IMG/M metagenome (GOLD analysis project Ga0222714, IMG submission 165048) | Estuarine water microbial communities from San Francisco Bay, California, United States - C33_3D | ecosystem: Environmental > Aquatic > Marine > Unclassified | place: USA: California...
GTGTCTGTCTGCAAGCAAGCCCTCACAAAGTCTGCGCCGCACTTGGAAGCCGCAACAAAGGAGGAGCAATCCATCACGGCGGCTAAGACGGCGCAGCTCGCGGCGCGACGCGCGGCTGAAGAAGGACGCGCCGCTCAAAAGGCGGCTGCAGAACTCGCCAAGGAAACGCAAGCCAAGGAGCTTGAAGCCATTCAAGCCGAGTCCGAACGTCGATTCAAAGAGAGTCAAGCGCGCTGGATGGCTGAGCAAGTTCCCGAAAGGTTATCAAAGAAGGGCGCGAAGGGCTTGGACGCCAACGCCCCACCCGTGGGCGACGCTGACTCCGATTTATCCGACGACGACGAACAAGCCGCGCCGGCGGAGCGCGCGCCGCCGACGGCTGAAGAATTAAAGCGCCAAAAGGCTGCGCTCGCCGCCGCTGGTTTGGCCGATAGCGAATCTGAAGACGAAGACCAAGGCGAAGACGCCGACATCGTCGACGCCGACAAAGACGCCGCCGAAGACAAAAAGCGCGCCGCCGCCGCCGCCGCCGACGACGACGACGACGACGACGACGCAGCCGCCGCGCGCAAACCAGCCGCGCGCAAGAAGCGTCGCGTCGCCGTCGACGACGACGACGACGACGAGTAAACATTTAACACCACATACACACTTCTAGCCAAAACCGCCCAGCCCGCGCGCGCATGTATCACATTCAAAACGGTGTGTTGCCTGTTTTTTTTTTGAAATGTTCAAACCGTCGCACCGCCCGCACACGACGACGCCGCACGGGAGACGACGCGCGGGAGACGACGACGACGACGACGCGGAAGGACGAGGAGGCGCGTTCTAAATGTCTGCGGCGGTGGCGATGGCGGCGGTTGAACACCACGCGGTAGAACACGCGACGGATGATGACGGTGCTGTTGGTGACGTTGGGTTGTTGAAAACGACGACGACGACGACGACGGTGTTGCAGGACGTGACGAATGAAGATGACGAGGACGAGGACGAAGAGGAGGATTTAGGGCGTATTAAACGTCGCGCACGCGTGGTGAATGATGCAGACGAAGATGAGGATGGCGAGAACGATGGGGCGACGCGCGGAGCGCGCAGACGTTTGAAACGCGCCAACGGCGAACGAGTCGCGAGAGAGAATGGTGATGATGGAGAAGACTCTGATGAATACGAAGAAGAGGATGAAGAATTGATGTTAGAGCGTCGGTATGCGGATACTGGGCGATTGACGGATGATGAGGTGGATGAAGGTGATGATTTTGAGTCGGAACGCGAAGACGCCGCCGAAGCTTATGCGGGGTACTCGTCGGATTCATCGGATGGATTACCGGCTATGGATGAAGATCCAGCGCCAGTGAGCGGACGTAAAAAGACCAAAAAGCAAATTAAGAAGGAGCGCGAGGCATTGTTGAAGGAACAAGAGCGCATGATGGAGAAGGCGGCGTCTCGTGCGCGTTTGCCGGGATGGAATGTCGTACCAGAGCGCGTCCCGTACACTGCCTTAATTGCCAAACTTCGCGCAGCAGTGGCGCATTTGCAGCCTGCGCCTACGCCTACAGTTGTTATTGAAGCACCGGAAGCTCCCACCACAACCGTCACGGGACTTCAAGATTCCGACAATGAAGAGGGCGACGAAAATGTCAAAAATGACGAGAAAGTGCTCGAAATTGATGACGACGAAGAAGATGACGACGAGATCTTGAAAGCTTTGTTAGCAAAGACGGTGAGTGCAGCTGCTGTTGAACATGCGGTACCGACCAGTACCGTAGTAGAAGGCGAAAAGACTGTGCCAGAGGAGGAAGAAGAGGAACATGGCGACGACTCAGAAGACTCAGAAGACAGCGAGGATGATTTGTCAGAAGAGGAAGAAATGACTGAAGAAGAGCGCAGAATGCAGAGAAAGATGGCTAAGAAATTCATTAAATCACAAAATCAAAAGACCAATGTAGGTGGTTTGTTCGAAGACGAAGCAGAAATGTCTGAAGACGGCGGGCACACAGATGATGACGACGGCGATGACATGGCTGATTTGGATGAACTGGTTGAGGGTATCGACTTTGTAAATGAGAAGGAAGACGAACGTCGTGCGGCGCGGCGTATTGCTGCCCATATGAGGCACGAACAAGAACAGGACGAACGTGAGCTTGAAAAGATAAAGGAACAAGTTGCGAACGGATTCAAGAGAAAAGGAGAGTTCGACGGACCAGATGGCTGGCAACGCAAGCGCGGCGAGAACGGTGAAGAGTCTGAATCCGATGACATGGATTATGGCCCTGTCATTGAACGCCCTGAAGAGCTTGTCGAAATGTCTGATGACGACGATGATGCGCTTGCCTGGAGAGAGCAAGCGGCTCGCCGTCGTCGCTTGCACGAACAAGGCACGCAAGAAACGCTCACGCAACTTCCGAGCGCGTTTGAAGGCGTCAGCCAAGAAATTTCTGCCGCTATCCTCGGACGGAAAAACTCAAATTCGATCCCCGTGTTTGATTCTCAAAATACGCGCGACGGCATTGATGATGACGTTGAGTTTGGTCGATCGAACTCCATGCCGATGTTACAGCGGACTTCAAGTCAGCACGGCGCCGGAAGTTCGATGCTCGAACGACAAACTTCCGTGACTTTCATCGGACGTCAACGCCAAGTGACAAAGTCCAACAATGGACCGGTGCTTGGGCACAGTGGCGCTAGTCGTTCTTACGTGTTTGCTAGAACCGATAGCCAGAGCCAGTGGGGTGGAGAAAACGACTCGGCGCCGACAAAGTTTAACGAGCTCGGACGCGACGACAACGCTCGCTCCAATTTTGGCGTGAGCAATACGAAATCAACGGCAAAGGACGCGCCGAAGAAAAAGCAGTCATTATTTAGCATGATTCAAGCTCCATCGGCCGCTGACGCGGCCAAGAGTTCCAAACAAGATGTTCAAAAGGCAGTGAAGGAGGCGCTGGGGCAGAAAAATTAATTTTGAATGTTATGGATGTTTCTTTACTGCAAACAAAACACCTATGTATCTCACCAACTATGCTGACCGCCCTTGCGATCCTTTCTCTATCGCCACGAGTATAAACGACACGCTATTCAGAAAAGGCAAACGACAAACTCGTTTACATTTCCATCTCCTTGCCGACGAACGGCTTGGACAACTCGTCGTCATCCTTGGGGTTGTGGATGATGACAGTATCCGGGATCGGCGTCGACGGACCAGTGCGACCCTTGGGGTCGTGGTCAAGCATGATCTTAACCTTCATACCGATGGTACCTTGGCGGAGCAAGGCGTGGCGAGTGCAGGTGACAATGTACTCGTTGACCGGGTGACCGGACGAGATCATGTAGCCATCCTTGAACTTCATCGCCTTCGCACGCTGGCCGCGGAGCTTACCAGAGACGCAAACTTCCGCACCCTTGGCGCCGGCTTCCATGATGTAACGAAGGACACCATAGCACGCACTGTAAACGAACGAAAATCACGTTGAAATCATCAGTCAGTCACTGAAAACGTCGCATTTGGGACGCGTTCGAGCAGACCCTAAACCTCACCGCGCCTTGCGCCGAGCGCCCAACCACGTCGCGTCGACGCCTCGTCATCCGTTGCCCATCGCGCACGCACGCGTACACTATTTTTTCTGTCGCATGTACGCCATCAAATTCACGTCGCGATCGCTTTTACGTACCGTCTGACGGCGAGACCACCCAAAAGCTTGTAGCGGAGGGATTCGCACTGCGCGATCGCGCACAACCCGCGGTTGTTGACCTTTTCGGCGTACAACTCAACAGTGCCTTCGGCAAAGTTGAAACGGCGTTGCACCAACGTCGTAAGCTCACGAATTCTTCGGCCCTTCTCACCGAGCACGTTCGCAGTGCGCGTGGCGCGGATGATGATTTCCGTGCGCATCGGGGTCACGCGCACTTCCACACCAGAGTAGCCATCTTCGGCGAGTTCGCGGACGAACATTTCATTGAGCTCGGCGAAGAACACGCCATCGGCGACGAACTGTGATTAAAAACAATAAACCCCACCGTCAGTCATCGCGTTCGCGCGCGCATCCCCCGTCGTCGTCGAGCGAACGGGCCGTCATCGTCGTCAGCCACGTTTGACCCTAAACGCGCGCCCAAGCCACGCGCGATCGCGCGTTCGCCCGCGATGCGACGCGTCCGCGCCGTCGTTCGCACGCGTGCGATGCGCGAACGTATCGTCTGCGTACCTTGCGCTTCTTGCTGATTTGGGTAGCCATGTTTGCGGCGACGTAAGAGGTCGACGCGATGGCGACGCGCGCGTGTCGTGCTCGGCGCGCGACCCCAGCGCAGCGATGAAGCACGGCTCTGTATATAGCGTCGAATGCGTCTTAAGTATGAAGGATTGAACCACGTAGTGTACCTCGAAAACACCAAACATCACCATGAGATGTGATGTGGACCTCAATGCATTCAGCGCGCTTCTGGGAATTACATAGGATTAGAGTGGGCCTAATAGCTCAAGTCGGTGTCGATTCGAATTTTGTTCACGTCGCCCGCGGGGAGTTCGCCGTCGGCGGCGTCGTACCCGGTGCGCACGTACGCCGTGATCTGACGGTCGTTGAAGTAGTAGTAGTGTTGCTCTCTCATCGTTGTTCGACAAATGTCGTCTGGCGCTCCACACGCGCCGACGTTACGAATCCACCAGCGCGCGCCTTCGACGGCTCCGCTAAAGACTCGCTCCACGTATAACATTCGCTCCTTGACCTTGTAGTGTAAAGATTCCGGTCCGTTCGGGCCGTAATAGAAGTAATCGTGCACTTGCTTGCCGTAAAGAAGCGTTCTCTTGATTCCCACGACTGTTCGAGCCGGCTCGAGGCTGTATTCGTCGAGCACGTCTTGAATCTCAGCGTCGGTTATCTCCGGAAATCGACTTTTAAACTCATCATTCACGTCATCATCGGTCTTCTCGTCTTCTTCTGAACAGATACAATCTGGTCTGACCTTGATCACCGCGGGTAAAGTCCCTCGAAAATCAAACGTTTTTCCGCTCATCGCTTTCTGCATCATGCGTTGCATTTCTCTTTCGCTCATGTTTGGCGGGTGATCCAATTGCACCATCACGCGCTTCGACTCGATGTCGATGCCGAGCGACCACCCGGTTCGACCGTTCAATTCGGACTGAGTTTTTATGTTCTTCAACGAAATCTGCGTCCCAGGCGCCAAGCCGGGGGCTAGCCTCTTGAGCGGCGCGATGTAGAGATGTATACTATTCTATGGTGCGCGTTTTGCTGAGTTGCGCAATCTGCGTGGCTTGGGTGTCGAGCATGGATCGCATTGCGGAGAGTCGGTCGCGCATTTCTTCGCACTCTTCGTCGCGTTCGCCAATGACTTCGAGCGCGGCGTCGTAGCGACGCTCGAGCGCTTCGAGACGCGCGCGTAAAGTATCAAGTGCTACAGTGTCCGCAACGCCACTATCAGCGAGCTTTGCAGAATTAACCAGCTCATTAGCTAAAGACTCACGGGTTTGCTCGAGCTTTTTAATCTGTTCTTGGGCGATTTCAAGCTCCGTCGTGCGCGCGGCGAGCTGACTCTTCAACTGTGCCAATGTGTCGCGCACCGCCAGACTCAAACCTGCTTCACCGCCAGTGAGCAGCGTCGTCGTTTGAGCCGATTTCACGGGAGATAATGGCGTGTTCATATCGAAGCGTTCAGACTTGAGTACGTTCAACTCATCCTGAGAGGCCTTCAATGTACCTTCAAGCTGCACGACATTCGCCAATAAATCCGCCCGTTCTCTATCCCACGCTTCTCCAAGCTGTTTGTGCTTCCCCCGCTCTTGAGCTAATAACTGTTTCAACTTACTCTCCCGTTCATTCGCTTCGTTCTCTAATGCGGACATGCGTCCCTCTTGCTCCGCAAACGACTCGGTATATTTTGCCAGCTTTTTTGTCTCTGCGGCTGTTTTTTCTTGTTGCGCCTCAAGTTGGCGTTTTAGCGCTTCTATTTCACCCTTGAGTTTATCAACTTGATCGAGCATAGCTCGTTTCTCTCGAAGCGCCGCCTCTTTTTCATCTAAAGCCGCTTCTTCTCGCGCGAGTGCAGTGTCCGCACGCTCTTGCACTTCGGTCAAACGCGCACTTGATGCCCTCTCCGCCGCCGCCCAAGCATCCGCATTTTCTGTCGCTTGCATCTGCAGCGCCTCAATTTGACGTAGCAATGGGCGTGTGCTTTCAGGCATCCGACGAAGTAATTCGTCATGGCTAGTTTCTGCGGTTTGAGCGCGTTCTTCAACAGCCGCCAAGTCATTCTTAAATCGTTCCTCTTGCCGTTCGAGCGCCGCGCTCGAGCGTTGCAGCGAATGCTGCAAGTCAGCCACCTGATCTTTCAAGCCTTGTTCGCGCTCTCTCAGTGCCTTTACTTCGTTTGCCAGCTCTTCGCTTCTGGTTGCATTTGCTTTGACCTCGGCATCCGTCAATTCCTCCTTGGCTTGGGCTAATTTAGATAAATAGTAATCCTTTTGCTCGTTTAGCTCCGCGTTGAGTCGCGCCTTTTCGCTTGCAAGCTCTTCGCATGTGGCCTTGAGCTCTGCGCTAAGTTTTTCAATCGATGCGCCCTTGTCACGAACCTCGCCATCTATTGCACTCCGAACTTCATCTCGTTCTCTCAATTCCTTTCTCAGCTTCTTGATTGTCCCTTCCATCTCGGCTTGCTTCTTGCTCAACACCTCGCCTTCAGCCATGACTTCTTTGATAATTTCATCCTTTTCCTTGACAAGCATGTCGGCACTGACGTGCGAATCGGCTATTTTCTTCAGCTCCTTACACTCTTGCGTTAAAGAACGCAAGCGAATCTCGGCGTCTGCGAGTTTCTGCTCTGCTAACGCTGCGCGCTCAGATTCAGCGTCTTGCTCGGCGTCGAGCGAAGCGCGCTGTTCTGCTCGTCGCGCAATTTCATCCTCCCTCGCTACGAGTTGTTTCTTAACTACTTTAAGCTCTCGAAGCACTGCTTTTAATCGCATGCCGTCGACATCAGGCGCTACGTCTTCATCCGCGCTCTCATCATCCGCTTCGACCGCCACTAGTTTCGCCGGCTTCGCTGGAGACGTCTTCGCGCGCGGCTTTGACACCGTCTTTGGCGACGGCGCTGATGACGGCGCTTTCGCCTCCACCATCTGTTCTACCGGCGCCACAATCGTTGTCTCACTGTGTTCCACGACTTCCTTATTCGCTATCGGTGCGTTCGTTGACGTTGACGCGGGAGAAGAAGCGACGCCACCGCTGCTACCGCTTGGATTGTTTTTTTGCACACCAAACGCTTCATCAGCTCTCGCCTCGAGTTCCTTTGCCGCCTCATTCGCGCGTTCAGCAATCGTATCCGCCAATGCGCGAACATCGATCGCGTTCAATTCGTTATACGCCTCTGAGGCTTTAGCGCTCAGCGTTGTCGTCAAAGCTGAGACATCAAACGTGGAGAATGTCGATGACCAGTCCCCCCAACCGGTGGTTACCCCCGCCGCCGCCGCCGTCGACGACGGTGAATCACCGTTCGCGTCGGCTGATGTCGACATGTTCGTATCGGCGGCGGCGGTGGGGGCCGCCGCCGACGACGACGACGCGTGAATGGCTTCATCGTCGGGTGTACCACTCATGGTTGTTGGCGACCTCCGCGCTCTGACGTCAGTGCGGGGCAGGCGCGCGAGTCCGCGTGTCCATGGACAATCTCGACGCCGCGCGCGCGAGTGATGCGCACGCGAGCACGAACGAGCACGCGGTGTGCGGCATACCGCCGCGCGTGCGCCGGTCGAGAGCGTCGTGCGAAGATACATACGGAAGCGAGCAACAGTTTTGGTGCTATACGAAATGCTTCATCGCGGATATCTTGCGCGCGCGTGAAGTTGTGATCGTCGATGACGAATGTGATGCATGCGATGACCACGTTGTGGATGATGTGGTGATAGCTGAAGGTGATGAGAACGCTGAGGTGAGAGAAAAGTCGAGTGAGGTGTACGAAGTGGCTTCGCGTACGAACGCCGAGGCGACGACGAGTATCATACGGAAGGTGGACGTTTGCGGATATGTCGTGGAAAGAAGAGCTCGAAAGGATTCCAAGGTCTTCTTTACGTTGGATGACGGCTCAGGGTGCATCGAATGCGTGATTTGGGCTCAAGAAGGGGATGATGATGTTGGCGAGCGAAACGAGCTGTTCGGCATCGCGGGCGCTGGGGACGGCGCAGCGGCGGTGGCGCAAGATATCCGCGTTGGGACCCTCGTGCGCGTTCAAGGACGCATTAAAGACTGGCGAAATCGCCGTCAAATTAACGCGAGCGCCGTGCAAGTAGATTTAGATCCAAATAGTGAGCTGTTGTTCTGGCTTGACGCCGCTTGCGCGCGTTCAGAAGAGAAACTTTGAGTGAATGGATTTACCTTAAAATTGCACCAAACATTAGCTAGATATCTAGGACTATGTATTCTAAAGCTGTACAGCAAACTGTACATTAATGCATCAATCGAATCGGCGCGCTTGCGCGAATTCGCTATTCGGGAATGAGGCTTTGAGGCGATTCATCGGAAACGTCGCTTTCACTCAGTGCTGGCGGCGCCGTTGGCGTCGGACGCAAACCCTTTTCTTTTCTTCGTTTCGCCAAACGCACCCATTCGCGTAAAATATGTGATGATGCAAGGCTGAGCGCAATGTGCTGCGCACGCATGGGATCAAATGGTAAATCGGGGTCACTAGAGGAGGACTCTAAATCACTGTCTGAAGAGCTCACCTGGTGATTTTGCTGGTTTGCATCGCTGCGCGTTCGAGCAGGATTTAACGCCGCTTCTACGCGTGCAGTTTGTAACCAATTACCCATTACCGAGTGTGCAACGTGAGAAACATTGCTTTGACGATTATCAGCACCGCGAATGAGGGAATCGCTGCTGGACAAATCTGAAGAATCATCATCTGAACTGATATTTGTATGCATAGGCGATGGCATATTACCGCGCACCTCGCGCACGCGAGTCAACCAATCCATCATTATACCTCGTGACATTAAACTGACGTCCATAGGACCAGCAGAAAACTTGGAATCGTTATCTGTATCGCTCTCTGATGAGAAATCAGTAGACGAGAACACAGCTGCTGTTCTTAATGACGCTTTTCGATTCACTCGTAATTGTCTGACCGCCGCCAACCAACCTGTCATTGCCGCACTAGCGCCTTCTGATAGGGTGACAGATTGGAATCGTTGAATGCCAGCTTCCGTTTCACTTTCCGAGGTATCAGAAAGCATGAGCAAGTTGGAGCCGCGCCCTCTGGCCCGAGCGAGTGCGTGAGTCAACCACGTACGCATCAGGTGGTCGGCTTCCTCTGAGAGTTTTACGACACCGTAGTCTTCCTCCATATCACTGTCTGAATCAGATAATTCACCTGCTCGCATTTTTCGACGTACTGCTTTTCCAAGTTTTAGGCGCTTCGCAGTCCTAGGGGATAGAATTTCCCTCAGCTGGTCGATCACCCAGTCTCTATTTTCTGACATGAATTTATGTCGCACTGACTCACTCGTTAAATCAGCGGTGGTGATGTCCCCGATGCCGAAGCCTATACCGCCGCCGCCGCCGCCACCACCACTGCCGCCGCCGCCTTGCAGGGATATTTTCGCCTTAGCTGGTGCAAAGACGGAAACGAAATCTTCTTCAAGCTCATCCTCACCTTGAATCATATCACCGGTAGTAACCGCAGACGTAATGCGCCAAAGACCAAGTAAATCAGCAAAATTTAACATGAACTTTTTTATGAAGAAACACGCTCCGAGCACCAAAACAATGCACAAACCAAACAAAATGTCCTCGAACATGTTATAGTTTGCACGAAGCATCATGGAGAGAGCCAAGACAAAAAGGAAAGATCCTGAACCACCAAGTGTGATGACAAAGAAGTATTGACTAGAGAAGCACATTTGATCGATAGCTCGTAAACCAGGATCAATCGACTCGTCGTATGTTCTTTCCAAGCCTTTCCATCGCGAAGTACGGTTGATAAAACGGTATCGTGCGTACTTGAGATATTCGTAAACCTTCCAACCGTGAAACAATTCTTGAGCGTTGAACGTCAAAATATCCATGACAATCTGGAAAGGAATAATGACAACTGAAAAGAGAAGATAAATAAGAAGATCCTTCTTTCTGAAACCGTACAGATATGATAGACGCAACTGATCGTTGAAGTCCCAGAAGAAGAAAATGAAAAAGGGTGTCATGTACACGCTCGCAGTGTTGACACCATACGCCGCCAAGAAACCCATCAAGTCCTCAACAAGCGTATCCTCGGCGTCAATCTCGGCTTCCTCCAATTCATCTTCGTCTACTGATTTTGAGAATGGCAGTATTGACATTATTGCGTCAATTACTTTGCCGATCATCTGTGGGAAAGCCAAAGAAGCATATGCGATGAACGCATCCAAGTACACGTATTCAATAATACCCAAAATCGTTTCAAAGAAGAAGCCTAAAGTGAAATCTGTGAAATCATCAGCCCCAATCGTCGCAAGACCGACAGAAGCAGACAACACGATGGATATTGGAGCTAATAAGAACGCTTCACCCAACGCGGTTTCGATTTGCATTTCTAACACAACGTGTGCGACTTTCAAAAGAAAAAAGATGGTGAAGAATTGAACACCAAAAGTATCTGTGAATGAGAACTCAATCAAGAAGACATTTGTGGCGTTTACCAACAGATTCATCAAAACGAAATGACTACGCTTCCAGACTTCAGGTCTGAACATCACCTCATTCACGTACAAATCCGCAACTTCTTCATTGAACACTTCGTCGTCTTCCGCTTTCGCCGCCGCAGGAATGAGGATTTCTGCACAGCAACCCATTATATACATTCCAACAGTCATGAAACATACGGCATATCTTCCATTCGTCGCCTTTTCAACTACGGCTAAATCCAATTCACGACCAACATCGTCAATACTGATTGGAAATTCCTTGATGAGAGGAAACAAGGTGAAAAAGAAACGCAGACCAGTCTGTGCAACGAAAAATGGAGCCATACCAAGACCCACACCTAGCAAAGGCGGGCCGATCATGATTCTCAAGTAAGGAAGAAAGCGAAAACGTGGAGGGTCCTTCAAGAGGGTGAATATGCGAACGACGAGCCAGAATGAGAAGATGAGTACGACTGCGAGGAAACCAATTGCGACGAAAAGCACAAGGTAAAACATGAAATCGAACGCAAAAAAGTTCAGCAAATCAAACCATCCAAGAGCTGCAGTAGTAATAGTGAGCGTGTAGGTCCCATCGTGACTATTTGCACTCACATATTCATCTAAAGTAACAGTCGCCACGACAAGACGCTTGTCAGTCGACGACAATTGATAGTAGAGAATTTCGAAAGCAACCGTAGTTGGCATCATCCCTCCAGCCACTACAACACCATCGGTAGGTCCGAAAATGACAGGAATATTCTCTTGCGCTATAATAGCATTCATATATGGCGCTCGATTTATCGGTGGTTCGGTTTGCTCGTTTGCCAAGATACTTGCTTCGAAGAGAGCACTTTGGCTTTCAGCTTCCGCCGTCAAGTAGAACAACGTGTCTCCTTCAGCTTCATACCACCGTTTCTTTGCAGAAGCTTCTGTGAAAGCCTCTTCGTAGAAGCAGTCCAATGTGATTGCTACAGAGTCAGCGACTGGTTGCTGAATTTGTGGCGCGTATTGATCGATGAAAATCGTCTCTTCGGGAGGAACCAACACAGACTCTCCATAGCTCACAAAAGTTTGAGGCGCATCTTGCGCTCCAAAGAGCACCGGTTTGAAATCATTTTCTGTGAAATGCTGGAAGTAAATATGGCTGTCATAACCTCGGCACGCCGAAAAAAACGGCAAATAGTCCATCGCAAACAAATTCGATTCTGCCGACCAAAGACCTTCATTAAGTAAATACTTTTGTTGCTCAATGACATCTGGAAGGCTCAAAACAATTGTCTCGTCGTCGCGCCCTTCTTCGCCAACAATCACCCAGTCTTCCTCGTGAGAAGAAGCCGTCAAGTTAACGTCACTTTGGCTAGGTGAGATAGAATCATCGAAAACGCCGTTCAATCTGAGGTACTTGAACTTCTTCCATTCTGCTCCAACGGTTGAGTTATAATCAATTGTAACGCGCGCATCCAGTCTACGGCAACCACTGTCTTGTGAAGCAGTTGCACACTCAAAATAATCGTTCGAAACGGCTCGATAGATCGTCGTTGAAAGAGGAGAATTCATAGGCGCTTGATAGTCTGCGTCCACTGCGAACGGCAATATGGCGTGAATAGAAAACTCGGGGCCTACGAGTGGATCCACCGCCCGTTGCGGATATGAAACATCGATGCACACCGTATTCAAAAATGAGGCGCGATTATCCTGCTGATAACGCCCGTGAAGCATTCTCACTTCTATTCTGAACGGCATATCATCTAGGGCATGCAACTTGAGCTCATGCAAACCGCGTTTCCACACGTACGATCCCCAAGCTGGTTCATCCACATTGTATCCTGTCGAACTTCCGTCATTGTTACCCGTAAACCAAAATGGCAATTCAAGCGACTCCTGCGAAGCTGGACACTTTTTCTCTTGTTGCTCTCCAGGAATTTCTTTCATGCTTAGCCAAGTAATTCCATCTGCGGTGTCCCAAGGTGGACATGGAACTGTCTTGTATTCGGATGCAGTACACAAGGTATCATCAATGACGGGATCCGTGAAGATGAGAAATTCATAGTGTTCACCATACTTGAGAACATCGTTTATGCTGCGCCAATCCAAAGTAATTCGAGCAGTATGCCCGCGCTTGAGCGTGAACTTCATCAGCGGGATATTATCCTCATCCACTGCGACAGTTGTGTCGTCTGATGATAGAATAAACGTCGGATCCAGTAGCTCCCAGTTTTCATTCTTACATGCACCGATGCCCATGTAGTTGAATGGATCTGTAGGACCAGTGGAATTGCCGTCAACCCCATCCGTTAATGACGGTGGTGGTGGTGGCGGCGGCGGCGGTGCGAGCTCGTCAAGTTGAAGTAGTTTTCTTCCGGCATCAATCTGGTCTTTGACTTCTTGTTTTGCTGCAGCTGAGAGTGTTGTGCCATTGTATAACTTCCAGTACGCGGCCTCAATCAGATTGAAATTGATGGGCATAACTCTCCAGAAAGTAATGCGATCAGCCGAGCACGCGTCGAGTGTAGTCGCAAGTGGTGAGGACGACGTTCCTGTCGGACAGCGATTGAGCACCTGCCCAGTACCTTCGGGACAGTAGAAACAAGCCTGACATGGAAACTGCTTCCGTGTAGTGTACGACGAACCAGCAGGACAGTAATATCCGGCCGGACAGGGATTCGCGAATTGCGTCGCAGGTGTAGTACCTTGGCCACAATAGTAGCCATTCGGACACTTCTGCTCCGCGAGTGATGTACGCGCGTCGCACACAAGACCCTCGGGACAAAGTTCAGCTTGACCATCTTCCTGAAGCTGAATTCGAACGCACTTGGTTTCATCATAATCTTCGGTGTTGTCCGAGTCGCAGTATTTAGCGTACTCATTCGTAGCTGCTGTACCTGTACCACTTGGTTTGTTGTTAGATGTACCATCGAGTGCACAAACAAGACCGGCATTGCAAGGCAAGCAAAGAGATTCTTCGGTAAGACCGATGACGGTTGAAAACGTTCCCTTCGGGCATTGTCGACAAGAAATAGAATCACGCGCCGAACGGAAATAGCCAGGTTGACATGCTACAGGTTTTGAAGTGCCTTCATCAACACATTCATAACCAGCAGAACAGCTTATACATGATTGAAAGCCTTCATAAGGTGTATAGGTACCGGGCAGACATGTTGTCGCCGCAGCGTTACCTTCGCCAGACGTGTACGACCCACGAGGAGCTGGAATAGGAATGTACGTTCCTTTAGGACAATAATGACCGGCGGGACACGGGCGCATCGGACTGAAAACGTCAGTCGCAGTGTCAGAGACAACAGTTGAGTCACCAGTAGCCCATTCGCAGAAACTTCCCTCCTTGCACGGTTGGGGTTGTTTGAATGAACCTTCCAAAATGACATTCGTCGTGACCCCTTCTGTACAGAAAGTTGTCGGAGGACAGGGCTTTGGACGAAAGTTGTCCACATTGAGGGCAATCGGTGACGCTGCTAATATGCTATCCACGTCAATAATCGCGAGTGGATCGGCAGTGACTGTATTCTCCAAACAATAGTGTCCAGCAGGACACCGCGTCCCAGCCACAGCCAAGCCTTCTGTATCACAGACGAAACCAGGTGTACAAACTTCAGGCGCCTCACGGGCGAAACCAGGACAAATCGTTCCTTTAGGACATTTTTGACACGAATCTTTACCAAACTCGGAATTGTATTCACCCGGGAGACAAGGCTTTGGTTCGGCGTTCGCGACGCCGGGGCAGTACATACGTTTTGGACAAATGAGTTGTTCACCCTCTGGACAGTAATGCCCAGGAGGACAAGGACCAGAACCTTGAGGAGTGATCGAACCAGGCTCACATACATATCCCGAGTAGCACTGTTGTGGCGTCGTAAAGTTGTAAGCAATACTTGAATCTGAGACAACACCAGCTGCACAATACATTCCAAATGGGCATGGCAGTGGTCGTTCCGCGATGGAAAAATCTGTAAAGTTGCTCGTCCGCGTCCCTTCGAGACAATAATGACCCGGCGGGCATAGCTTGGATGGTACAGAAAGACCAGTTGTATCGCACACTGCACCACGAGGACAAGTCATGGGCACCATAGCACCCGCGTCTGGTGAAATAAAGCCTACTGGCGTTGGCAAGCAGTCCGCTTGTCCCGTTCTTGGTTGAAAAGTTCCCGGCGGACACAGGGTGAAATTCTTACCCCCACCACAGAATGCACCTCGAGGACATGTAATCGCTTCACTGTCGGGACAGTATGATCCTGAAGGACATTGTGCAAAGTGAAACAGAAGACGTTGATCCGAGAAATCCTTCGCGTTGTTGGAGACCTCTACAAACACTGTGCGCGTGCCAGTTTGCTCGAGACCGGCAATACAGAGCATCGATCTTGAAGACAAGAATGTTGCTTGTGAGATTTCCTGACCGAAGCGACACGTCAAACTTGTCGAATTAACAAAGTTCGTTCCAGTAACGAAGATTGGACTACGCCCACCGCTCAAACCGACTCGAGGAACAACGCCTGATATTCTCGGAGGAACTTGATATGAAAATGTCACAGCATTTATACTCGACATATCCCTACCATTACCAGATACACTCACATCAATGTCTCCTAGAAGACGAGCTGGAGTCACGCACGTTAAAACATCACTCTGCGTTTTGAAGCCCGTGACAGGGAAGAAAGTACCGATTCGGCAACTATAGCTGAAGCTGTCAACCATGCCTGTGACGGATAACTCGATTCCGGTCCCGCCGGCTTCTGATCCGGAAACCGGCGTCATACCAACCACACTCAACTCGGTGATATATCGGAAAGCGGTGCCGAATTCGAAAACATGCGCGACGTCATCGTGCGAGCTTATTCCTACTGGCACAGTGTCTTCTAATCCCAGCGGCGGAGTTGCGCAAATACCAACTGCAGAGGATACAAAGTGTATTTTCGACAGCACCGTATCGAAATGGCAATTTGCAGCCTCGTGAAGGTTAACACCTCGAACGTGAAGAATGGTAGTTCCAGCAGCACTTCCTGCCATAGGTTGTACGTCTAGCATCAAAGGAGCATCAAAGATTTCAAACGCAAACGCATTTTGCACTCTGTCACTCATGATAAGAATTTCTAGAGTGACAAAGCCTGCTTGGATCGAAGGATTCACGCAAGCGCCATTGTAATCATCACGATAAGATGCCGATAGTGTTACTCCGCCAAACTTGCAAAACGGTAGGTAGTGCGAATTAAAAGCTTGCCCATGTGTGACGGTAAACGTCACTGAAGTACCCCCGATATGAAGACCGCGTGTTGGAGTAATGGAAGTGATCTCTGGTGGTGTAAAGTACGTGAATGACGTCATTTCCCGCTGATAAACTGTAAAGTCTCCTGCTCCGTAGGCGATGCCAGCGATACGCTGTCCTGCGATATTTGCCGGAGATGCGCACGAAATGGATGTTTCAGAGTTGACTTCGCCAGCAATCGGGCCGATGGAGCCAAAGTAGCAGATGACATCTCTCTCGACATTAATGTCGAGTGGATATACAAGCTCAAAGTCTACATAGGTTCCACCTTGCTCGCTACCAGAAGATGGACTCAATCTCATCGGCGTCATGGCATCGATGTATCGGAAAGCATCGCCAAAATCAGAGATTTGTGCCGCAGCCTCGTCTGGGCTTATACCAAATGATACGAGGCCAGCTGTTGAAGAAACTGGAGAAAAGCAAATACTGAGCGCAGATGATATAAAGTGCGAGCCAGTTCGATCGAGACCAAAATGGCAATTACTGATTTGGTGGAGATTCACGCCTGTGACATGGACGAAAGATGAACCACGCGTACTTGCAAAGTTAGGGTATATCCCGTATGGCTGCGGAGAAGAAAAAAATTCAAAGTCTATTCCACTACCTTCGAATCCTGGAATAGACAGCGATACAAATCCGGAGCGTTGCATCGGCGGAGTAGAACACGTCACGGTGAACGTGACGCAATTGATCGTATTACCCCCTTGACAGTAAGAATTCTTATCGACTGACGTTGCCTCCTCAGTGAACAGTCCAAAACTGCAACCGAGAGGAGTTGCACTTTGACTATGGCCTAAGGCTTGGTAGTAAATCACGGAGCCTCCTTGTAGAGTCGATCGACTTGGAATAACTAATACTGGCTCCGAAAGTTCCATGATGCTGAGTGAAAACCGCACGGTGAAAGGGCTTGACAAGTACGTAGAAAGCCACACGTCCACCGCCGAATCGTCAGTGCTGTGCGCTGGAGTGACAAGCTCGATATTACTTCCAGTAGTTCTGACGTACATCGGACCAATTGTTCCAACTCGAGCGATGGGCAAGTCGGTGAATTCTGCAAGGGCCATTGCGGAAGCCATTGTACTAATCTTTAAGACATCACCTCCAATGTACGAAGCATCCTCTGCAGAGATATCAACAAGCACCGGAAGAGGCATGTAATTGATTGATGTCATAGTCGTTTCGTCTTGATGTGAGCTTCCGGCATGGGCTAAATAAAGTGCAATCATACCTTGAGTACCAACGAAAGATGGTGATTCGCATGACAACAAAGTAGATGAGTACACGTGCGCCGTCACGCTCGAGTCGCCGAAATGGCATTCTATCGTAGCTGACACCTTGTCCATTTCAATGAATCCGTCGCCCGTGATGGAGACTAATTCTCCTCCAAGATCCGTGATCTGTGTCGGGAACGAAGACAGTAAAGAAGGATTGGCTTGAAACATGAACATGGACTCAGTTTCATGCACGCCCGGAGCACCACCGAGATTAATTTGAACAAATCCTGGGTAGTACGCTGGTAACATGCACTCAGATTGCACAGGAAACGCTGGTGATACAGCAGACGCTAGAGCGTACTTTCCAGCAATATGGCACGACACCGCGTTGCCTAGCGCATCTTCGTGGAGTATACGTACATAACTACCTCCATCCATGGACCCATATGCGGGATAAATTGCTGAAGACGATACTTCCGCCTCGTTTTGGTATTTGAAAGACGAGTACTGGACGAGATGCGAACTCGAAAACATCTCTCCCAACAATCGAGCATAAACTGGTACTGTGCCTTCTGTGTGAGAAGGTATTCTACACTCCATACCGTTTGTTGTTACTTGACCAAAAATCGGCCCAATGGTGCCAAACTTGCACGCTGCCCCATCAAAAGTCTGCTGATTCCCACCAAAGTACACCGTGGCTAGTTCGCCTCCAGAATCAATACTTTGCGTAGGGGAAATGCTGAGCGCTACGTCTTGTTCGTCTGTGTATAAGAAAACCATACCCGTAGGGACGAAATCATCAGCAGCAGCGCTGACAGATTGGCTTTCAAGTACACCCAGAACGGCAGAACCAGCTTCGCTTTGCGGTTGCTCCACGAGCATCAACACGCTGGAAATGAAATATACTCCTGAAGTTGTGCTGTCGCTACCAAATACAAAAGAACTGTGTAAAACAGCGTCGAAGTGATCGCCAGTTAATTTCACTATCTCTCCACCAGCAACTGATCCCTCTCTTGGGTGAATACTATCTATCTGCGCCTGCGCTTGATAGTGCAGTTGCATTGGTGCCGAACTTGACACGGTAGATTCTTGGATTTGTAATCCGATCGGGACAAAACCAGAACTATGCGATGGTACAAAACAAGAAACAACTCCACTACTAGATAGAGTACCAATCACGGGTTTAAGCTCAACGACACATGCCGTTCGTAAGTTAGAAATTTGTGCAGGGAGAGTACTTTGCATCACTGTCAATTCAATTAGAGCACCCCCGTCCATAGAAATCGACGACCTGTAAGGCTCATCCACTTCCAGCATCGTCATGTATTCATACAATAATGACATCGGAACAACGTCGACGTCGTTCATAGTCACCTTGATTTCCACAGATTCTGGAATATGCGCCGGCATGACGCATGCGACTTGCTCGGATGACATCTCTACAATTGGCACACCAACAATTGTGCCAACTTTACAGCTCATTGTGGTTGACATGGTTGAAAAGTCGCCAAAGATATCCATCATTGCTCCACCTTGCTCGAATCCTCGCGCCCCGGGGTGATTAGCGTCAACCGTAGGAAAAGTGTCGAATCGGAACGCTGTTCCTGGAAGTTGCTCAAAATCGCGATAAGCTAACTTGAGCGAAGCGTCGCCTTCTTTTTCAGGAGTCACACAAACAACCAGGGCTGAAGAAATAACATGCGCGGTAGTTTTTGATGATCCAGTTGTCGTCGCGAAATCACAGAACGCCGCGAAATCGTCGGCTTCGAACATGAGACTTCTCCCTGTTATGAAAACTAGACTTTCTCCAACTGAAGGTACCGCGAATGGTGCAACCTGTGTGATTTTAGGCTTTGCTACGTGTTGAAACTGTACATCAGAAGCAGTAAAATCGTGCATGTTCATCGAAATTTCGACCACAGAAAATCCAGATCTAGATACAGGAGCAGCACAAAGTGTTTGACCACTGGATACAAAAGCCGCCACCGCATGTGACCCGAAGGCACACGTAATGTCATATCCATAAAAGTTATCGCCGTGAATTGCAACTTTCGCACCACCACTGACAAATGCAGACGGCGGCCAAATAGAAGTGACTGTTACTTCGCTTTTATAAGCATACGTCAGACTTGAATCAATCAGTTTGATCTCAGAGCCCGAATTGTGGTGAAAGACGTTGATTGGGACCTCGGACACCGCATGAGCAGGCGAGACACACGACGCCTCTGTCGCCGAAACCCATCTTCCTATAATTCCTGAGATTGTACCAACTTTGAACATCAATGATGCATCATTTCGTAATGCTAAGCCACCAATTGTCAGAATAGAGCCGCCCTTATGGGGCCCACTTGAAGGATTGACACGATTGACTGTCGACGACGAGGTATTCATGAACTCATACGGTAAACCAGGAACTGACCAGTCGAATGCATTGTTTGATACCGCTAGATGATGATGACCAATTTGCATTTCCGGCGCTTCACATATTACTTCCGCAGAGGATATGAAAATAGATGGAAATGGGCTGAGTGTTCCAAATCTGCATAACGCCGACGGCGAAAAGTTTTCACCTCGAACTGTCACAGCCATACCGCCAATCGACGGTCCTGACCAGGGCAATAATTGCTCAAGAACCGTAGTCATCGTTATAATATCGTTTGCATCCGTAGGAGATACGATATTGTTGCCGGAGCTGTCAACAATTCTGATGTCATACTCGTTCACGCCGTTGTTGTCCTCTGGCAAACCACACAACACTGAGCCATCATTCTGAACGATGCCTGGCACCAGCGCGTCGCCATTTCCGAGATTACAGTACACGTCTTGCCCTGGTAAAAAACCACTCCCCGTCACGGTCGCAGTGTTATCGTTATTGTTGATAACAGTTGTGACGGATGCTTCCTCAACGTACATGAAAGTCACGTCATCGATTCCAATGTATTCGCTATACAACCCCACCCTAAACAGCACCGTCGCCTCAGTGTGCGCCGGAGTCAAACATCGATATTCATCCTCGGCAATGTATTCACCCACAACAGGACCGATTGTGCCGAATTTACACGAAAAATCGTGAGTATCACTGAATGAATAGCCGGCCGCTGTCACTGTCGTTCCTCCCTCGACGAGTCCCATGGATGGCGACACAGCCGTCACAACTGGAGATGGGTCCGATAAAAATTGTGGCCTCATCGCTAGTTCTACTGAAGTTGCTACTACTGATACATCTAATGCGTACATACCCTCAAGCAAAGATGGTGTCTCGCATACCAATAATGCCGAAGAAATGCATCGCGCTTGAACGGTTGAAGAACCAAATCTACAAACCGGATCATCGTGTAGTAAGTGTTCTCCTTCGACGTAGACTAATGTTCCTCCACCTGTTGTGCCCACTCGCGGCATGATTCTAAATATTTCTACGACAGCTTTCACATCAAGCTGTATCTCATCTTGATTTCCTAGGGAAAAGTCGAAATCTTGACCATTCAAAGCGACAGCGACAGCAACAAAGCCAACCCCAGCCGGCGCAAGACATTTCACAGCACTGCCATCCACAGTGCCTGCAACGGTGTGTGAGCCAAACTTGCACATAAGCGTTGATGTTTGCACAATACCGGGCACTTGTATGGCTACTTGCGAAGAGCCGCCGCCAGAAATTTGCATCGGCAACACTGCATCAACACTGAGTCGCGTGGAATAAGTAAACGACTGCACCGTGCTTGAATAGTCTCTTTGATTCATCGAAACTCGTAACTCGGCCGTTAGAGGTGCTGATGCTGGTGAAACACACTCTAGTGTATTCGCACTCTTCCAAATCGCATCTACTTCGACCGCGCCAAGACGACAGCGAAGCAAACTTGTGGACGCAAAATCTTTACCAGTGACGGTAAGCACCGTCCCACCTTCATCGACGCCCGCACTAGGTACCGATCGAGTTATCGATGGCAGCGCTGTGTAAACGTGCTGTACACTACTGAAGCCTTCGAAGAAACTCGAGGAAGATAGCGACACGTCTACATCAACGGTGCCATCATCAATAGTTGGCGACTCGCACCTCATCAGCCCAGAAGAGACGACGTGTCCAATCGTCGTGCGGTCACCAAAACGACAATACTGAGACGTGTGCATGTCTATACCCACGATATCTACTATTCCACCAGCCACGCCGTAGAGGGAAAATACCGCGTCTACTTTTGCCCCACTGACAAATTGATATCCTTTCGTTTGGTAAAAATCTCCCGTTTCATTGTTGAGTGCGAATTCAACATTGACGAACCCTTCGCTATGCGCCGGTGCGGTACAGCTCACCGTATCGGAAGTGATATAATACGCTGGAACGAATTCATTATCAAATTTACACGTCAATGCCACGCCAGCCAATCCTTGAACGCCCGCGAGTGCCTGTCCCGACAGCGTGATTACTTCGCCGCCGCCGACGTGGCCTTCGATGGGATGAATCCACTCCACCTCTGGTACTTCAAATCCATGAACGAGTGCCAAAAACACCGACATTAACGCATAAAAGTATGTTCGCATACTACTACACCCACGCCCGCGACGTGCGACCGACATCCGCGCGGTATCCGCGCCGCGTCGTCGCGCCTCTCGCGCCTCGTAGTCGCGCCTCCCCATCGCACCCGTCGCCTCCATACGACTCGAACAACACTCTTCTCCGTCACCGCGCATATCGCACACTACGTATCACGCGCTCTCGCATCACTCGCGAGCGCATGCATCGTCGACATCATCACCACGCGCGCGCGCCGCTCGGTCGCGCCACCGGTTGTTGGCTCTCGTATTCAAAATCAAAATCCAACGACGCGCGTCTCTCGCCTCTGCGTCGTCGTCCTCACGCGTCGTCGCGCGGCGTCGTCGCGTGTCGTCGTTCTATCGACGACAACGCACGCGTGTGCGCGCGTCCCACGCCCTTCGCTGCGCGCCTTCGACGACGTATGTCGCCGCGCGGCCGCGGCTCGCGCGCCTCGCGGGTGCCACCGGCGTGCGGATGCGCGGTCGGTTGGACACGCGTCTCCACCCCCGACATCCCCTCAGGTCAGGATTGGTGGGTGTGTATTGAAGCCACAGTCTTCGCTAGTATTTCGAGTGTCGGGGTGATCGAGGGACTCCGTCGGCCAATCACGACCTTCCGATTGGCGCGCGCTCGATTTGTTTTTTGGGGTTCGTTTTTTTATTTGACGACGCCATGGAGGTAATCTTCGCTCGAGTACGACCCACACCTCCCCCGGGCGCCAGCGCATAAAAAAGCGCACCGCTCGACCCCGACGACGACGCGGCTGGGGCGCTCGCGGGCTGTGGTTTTCACGCCATCGATCGCGACGACGTCCGCCTTTTCCAGCCGCGTAGGGGCAAGGTACGTGCGACAGCCGTGAGTGATGCGACGACGAGGACACGACGACGATGGATTGGAGACGTGCGGTCGCGCTCGACGCGCGCGGTGCGGGTCGCGTCGCGCGTCAGGTGCACCGTCGCGCGAGTTGGGAGATCCTAGGATTAGGGCTATCGCGCGCGCCGCGCCGCGTGGGGCGCGGGCGGGGAGACGCGCACGCGGCGAGGGCGAGAAGGCGAGAGCATGCGCGAGATACATGAGGGATTTAAATGAATCTAGACACTGACGATGATGCCGTGACGTCTCGACGTCTTTCGTTGACGCACACAGGACACTCGCAAAGCACAATGGTTCAACCTTTGCTCAAGGGCTCGGACAAGGTTCAAAAGCGTTCCAAGACGTTCAAGAAGTACCAATCGGACCGCTTCAAGCGCTTGCAAAACGTAAGTATATTGTTGTGTGTTGATATTTTGCCTCGGAGCGCGACGCGAGAGGTCGACGACGGGTGTTGGTGTGGTGAGGCGGTGGCGGACGACCCTAAAAGCGTGCGGACGCGACACGCAACATCCGTCGCGACTCAAACACGTATGCGCAGTAACGCGCCTTGAATTATCGAAACCTTATGACCCGTTACGTGTGAACATGACACTGACCGAGCTCTTTTTTCATTCACGCAGACGTCATGGAGACGCCCGAAAGGTATTGACTCCCGCGAACGCCGCAAGTTCAAGGGCTTGCCGCCAATGCCGAACGTTGGTTACGGTACGGCCAAGAAGTACAAGCACGTTTTGCCGAGTGGTTTCTTGAAGTTCGTTGTTCACAACGTCAAGGACCTCGACATGCTCCTCATGCACAACCGCAAGTACGCCGCGGAGATTGCGCACGGTGTGTCTACTCTCAACCGCAAGGCGATCGTCGAGCGTGCTCGTCAGCTTAACGTGAAGGTCACCAACGGTGCGGCTCGTCTTCGCAGCGAAGAAGACGAATAAACGTCGTCTTCTTAGCTTTAAACTTAGGAGCAGTGTTGTTCGAGGAGGGTGTGATTTGGAACGGTCTTGTCATAGGAAAGACTTTATTCGTAAAAATTCTCTTTCGCAATCGCCTTCGCCTTCTTTCGCTCAGTTTGCGCTCGCTACGTTTTTTAAACATACGCCGTATTGTACACAAAAACTTTTAACATCTGAAGTCTCTCCATGGTGGCTGTAAGCGTCGTGTTTTGTGCGTCAAGAATATTCTGAACACCCGAGCGGCGCGCTCTGCCATCGATACCACAGTTTGAGACGTGCGCGTGTGTCATCCGTGGCGCGCGCCACGCATGGCTGAAGACGATCACTCCGCGAATGATCCGTCGTCAACAGTGTCGACGGATACATCGCTTGCTCTTGATACGCTTCCGGAGTTGGAGAAGTTCATCGATGTCGACGAGGCTGTGTTGGCGGATGACTACACAGACGACGTTGCGGGCTCGAGCGAGCTCGAACGCACGGCAAAGTACTGTAGAGACTGCCACGTAGCATCTCAAAGATTGTACCACGTTGATGCGCTGTCACGTGTGTGCACATCCCTGGAAGATGAGCATTCGTTTCCAATTGACTTGATAACTGAATTGGCAGAGGACGATGACAACGACGTGAGGAGGTCGATTGCGATGCAGATGGATGCATTTGCGAGTTGTCTCGCGCGATTTAGCGATAGATTGGATCAGTTAAATGCGATCAAACTCCTGGGAGTCACGTTTATGTTAGTCGAAGATGACTGCGAGGAAGTCATAGAGGCTGCTGAACAAGCTTGCAGCGTGGTGGCTTCGTTGTTATCTCAAGATAAGCAGAGAAGTCTTCTACTATCGACGTTGCAGACTTTTGGAGAAAGTGAGGAAGAAGAAGTTCGCATGAGCTCGGCGAAGATTCTAGGTAGTTTAGCGAAAACTGTCGGCTTAGACATGACGAAGAGTCACGTGTTGCCAAGTTTGTTAAATTTGACGACGGATGAAGAGTTCAGAGTACGTCAAACCGTCGCATCTTCAATATGTGAGACCATTGAGGTGTTAGATAGCAAAACCGTGCTAGACTCGGTGTTGCCCGCTTTCATTCAATTGTCCAAAGACAGTGTTTGGGCGGTCAGAGCGGCGTGCGCAAAACATATTGTGAGACTGGTTCAAGCCATTCCAACTGACCAAATGCTCGTCATAGCATCCGAGGCTTTTGACCCACTCGCAAATGACGTTAGCTTTAATGTACGCACGGCTGCTTTCGAGCAACTCGGACCGCTTATCTTTGAGTTAGGCTCCCTGGAAGTGCCGACAATATTTGTTGACTATTTCACAAGTATGGCAGAGAGTTCGACGAGCAGCAGCGCGCTGCAGCAGACTTGTGCGTATAATCTCCCAGGAGTAGCGCTAGCATTGACTGATAAGCGTTGGTTCGAACTACGTCCGGCTTTTAGTCTGCTTGCCGCAAGCTTGAATTGGCGTGTGCGCCGTACTTTAGGATGCTCGTTGCATGATGTAGCAAAAATCATCGGGCGGGACAACGCTGAGAAGGATTTACTGCCAGTGCTTGAGAAGCTATTAGAGGATACAGACGACGTGAAAATTGGCGTCGTAAACCATTTAGCAGACACGCTTTCAATAGTCGGATCAGCAGCGCGTCTTTCCTTATGTCGACTGCTTACGACATTTAACTCGCAGGACGCTGAAAAGATTGGAAACTGGCGCATTCGCTTTGCGCTAGCGGAGCAACTCCTCCCACTCACAAGATTAATGTCAGGAGCGGCGACGGCTGAATTCATAGTGCCCATCCTACTACTATACCTTGATGATGCTGCCGCTGTCGTTCGTGACAAAGCGGTAGAAGTAGTGGGCAAAGTCCTAACACACGCCGCTCGAGACCTTTCTTGGTATTCAGAACCCATAGTAAATGCGCTTTCGTCAGTAAAATTATTGGCCACGAGTCATAGATGGTCTGACAGAAGAGCGTATGTGAACATTTCACTGGCCCTTGCCATGGAAGTAGAGCAGCGAGTCGTGATTGATGAATTGATGCCACTCTTAGTCATGCTTGCTGAGGACTCTGTCGTCGCTGTTCGACTCGCGTTGAGTAATCTTCTGTTGGAGACTTTGGTATTGGATCCTTCGTATTTATCTCTTCCGGATATTGGAGCAGCTTTGCATATACTTAAAGCCGATAGAGATTCGCGGGTGGTTCAGATGGCGCAAAAAGCTGAGGCGCAAGCAAAAGCGCAGACGGAAGTACAGGTTGGAGAGTTCACCTCAGCGCGTGATGTTCACTTCGCCCCGACAGGATTGTGATGCTATGCATGTCATTTTGTGTCATGGTAGATAGATCATTATTATTAGCTAGAGTATTGTTGTTAAAGACTTAGTTGAAATCTAAAAATCTATTGGTAAACGCCCACCTCGGCGGCGCGAATTACTCTATCCGCCAAAGTGTAGCCCACTTTCGTGACAGCCGCAACTTGCCCAGCCTTTGCGTCTGAGCCCGCCGGGATGGGGACGTTGAACAGCGCCATGTGCATGTTTGCATCGAATTCTTCACCTTCAGGGTTAAACTTGACCACATCGTTCTTCTTAAACGTCGACGCCAGCTGCTTCTCAGTCATCACCACACCTTCGTGGAAACTCTTGAGCATCTTCTTGACCTTCTCGACATCCGTCTCGTCATCTATATTCGTTACGGTGGCAATGGCACGATCCAAATTATCAGCAACGTCCAACAAGTCTTTGCAGAAGCCTTGAATGGCAAACTTTTTAGCGTCCTCAGCTTGGCGACGTGTGCGTTCGCGCAAGTTCTCCATCTCCGCCAGCGTACGCAACAACCTATCGCTCATATCTTTCACTTTTGCGTCTTTCTCTTCCAACTCCGCTCGAAGCTGGGTCAGTTCATCTCCTTCTTGCTCGCCCTCGCCGTTTTCGTGAGCCTCTTCTCCCTCCTCGCCTTCTTGTTCTTTATCTTCAGCGTTGCTTCCGGCAGAGTACGCGCGCGACGCGTCAACTCTGAACTCTTCTGCGAACGCGTGACCGAGAGCGCGAGCACGCACGCCATGCAGCACGCTCGTGCGCGCCGATGACCATCGTGTGGTGTCCCCAAATGCTCGCACTTGATGCTTTGTCATCGTCAACGCCGACGTCGATTTCACCCCTGCACCCAATCCATCGCTCGCGATTGTTGCTACTTTTGACACCCCACTAGGATGCGCAGATTGACGTAGAACGCCACGTGCGAGTCGCAAAGCCCGAGACATTATTTT
>Ga0222714_10001446_pt1 | contig 26728 bp, 19 predicted proteins | sample C33_3DmetaG_FD_165048 | JGI IMG/M metagenome (GOLD analysis project Ga0222714, IMG submission 165048) | Estuarine water microbial communities from San Francisco Bay, California, United States - C33_3D | ecosystem: Environmental > Aquatic > Marine > Unclassified | place: USA: California...
CGTGATCTCGGCCCGCGACCTCACCGTCGGGTACGATTTCATCAATTCCACGACCCTCGGCAGCTTCAACGTCGCCACGGGCAAGACCCTGACGGTCAGCGGAACCTTCGGAGATAGCTTCTTCGGAGCCTCCTCGATCATCAAGGACGGCGCGGGTACGATGATCCTCACGGGGGAAAACTACCAGTCCGGCGAAGTCGATGTCAGGGCTGGTACGCTCAGCGTCGGCGATGGTTCGACCTCAGGCACCCTGGGCGGAGGAATCTCCGCGCCCGTGCCCAACGTGCCGGTCAACATCGATGCCGGGGCCTCCCTCGTCATCAACCGCTCCGACAGCTTCGACCTCGCCAACGACCTCTCCGGCCTCGGAACGGTCGTCCTGCAGGGCTCCGGCGTCACCTCCCTCACCGGACTCAACGATGGGACGAGCACCAGCAACTTGAACGGCGCCTTCGCCGGACGCTTCGAGCTGCAGGCCGGCGTGCTCAGCGTGTCTGCGGCCGACAAGTTCGGCACGTCCGACGACGCCTCGGCCACCAACCTGGTCTTCGCCGGAGGCGCCCTCGCCTACACGGACGAGGTGGAAGCCCTGCTCCGCGCCTTCACCGTGCGCAACGGCGGGGCCGGCTTCGTGGCCGACGGCAGCAACGCGATCACCATCGGCGACCGCCTCACCGCCCAGCTCGACTTCGACAACGGCGCTTCCACGGGACGCATCCTGACCCTCGGTGGGACCGGAGTCGCCGACCACACCTTCGCGCCGGCTCTCCTCGAATCCGAGGCCGCCGGCAGCGCCTTCTCGTCGATCGTCAAGAACGACGTGGGCAAGTGGATCATCGCCACCTCCGGCGACGCGCTCAACCTTGACGCCGCTGTCGCGGTCAACGCGGGCATCCTCGGCTTCGAGGCCGGCGCCCTCGGCGGCGTCTCCCATACGGGAGACGTCACCCTGGCCGACCAGGCGACCCTCCGTTGGGAGGCCGGTAACACCGACGATATCTCGTCGCGCCTGGCCGCCTCCGCGGGCGCGACCTCCGTCACCCTCGACTTCGCGGGCGGCAGCACGACCTTCGCCTCAAGCGTCGACCTCGGCACGACCGGTCTGGTCAAGCAGGGCGCGGGCGCCTTGACCCTGTCCGCCGCCAGCACCGTCGGCTCCTTCACCGTCGGGGCCGGCTCCGTCAACGTGACCCACGCCGGCGCCCTCGGTACCGGTCTGGCGACCGTGGAAGGCGGCACCCTCTACGTCAACGCGGCCATCTCGAACGACATCGACGTGAACAGCGGCGGTACCCTGGGCGGCATCGGCAGCGCCACCCTCGGCGACGTCGACGTGGCGACGGGTGGCTCCGTGGCTCCGGGCAACTCGCCGGGTACGCTGACCGGGACCAACCTCATCCTCGCCGGAGGTTCCACCTTCGTCTGGGAGGTGCGTAACGCGTCGCAGGCCCAAGGCGTCGGCTACGACTTCCTGAACCTCTCGGGCAACCTGAACCTGTCCTCCGCCAGCTCGGGCAACAAGGTCACCCTCAAGATCGTCTCCCTCGACGCCCTCAACGTGGCCGGAAGCGCCGAGCTGTTCGCGAACAACATGACCGCCAACGGCGGGCTCGGGGCCTTCAATACCTTCCTGTTCGGCTCCATCGGCAGCCTCGACCTCGGAGGCAGCGCGAACATCAACGACGTGTTCAGCATCGACGTCTCGGAATTCCGCTACAGCGACGGTTCCGTCAGCTCGTCCGACCTATGGTCGCTGAGCTTCGACGGCGGTACCGGCATGATCACGCTCACCGCCGTGCCCGAGCCCTCCACCTACGGGTTCGCCATGGGCGCCCTGGCCCTCGCGGCCGCGGCCGTCCGCCGCCGGCGCAAGGCCGCCGCCAAGCAGGGCTGAACAGTTCAATCTTCCCTGGCCGGGGCGATCGGGTAGGGTGTCTTCCATGACCCCGCCCCTTCACCCCGTGCCTGGGACGGCGCGGTTTGACCGTCGCGCCTTCGTCACGTCCGGCGCCGCCTGGCTTTCCGTGGCGGCGCTCTCCACCCAGCGCACCTTCGGCCGCCCGTTGCTCGGCGCCACGTTCGACGCCTACCCGTTCTCGCTTGGCGTCGCCTCGGGGGACCCCGCGCCGGACGGTTTCGTGATCTGGACGCGGCTCGCGCCCCGGCCCTTCCAGCCGGATGGCGGCATGCCGGCCGAGCCGGTCGAGGTGTCCTGGCAGGTCGCCGAAGACGAGAAGTTCGAGAAGGTCGTCCGCAGGGGCGTGCATGTCGCCACGCCGGAGTGGGGCCACGCGGTGCATGTCGAGGTCGAGGGGCTCGCGCCCGACCGCTGGTACTGGTATCGCTTCACGACCGGCGGCGAGGCGAGCCCGACCGGCCGCTCCCGCACCTTCCCGCGGCGCGAGGCCGACGTGGCGCGCCTGCGTTTCGCCGTGGCCTCGTGCCAGCACCTGGAGCAGGGTCTCTTCACCGCCTACGCCCACATGGCCCGGGAGGAGCTCGACGCCGTCGTCTTCCTGGGCGACTACATCTACGAGTACAAGGGCGGGGAGAAGGGCGTCCGGAAGCACATCGGCGGCGAGATCGTCTCGCTGGGCGACTATCGGGTGCGCTACGCCCAGTACCGGGGCGACGCCGCGCTGGCCGAGATGCACGCGCGGGTCCCCTGGCTCCTTACCTGGGATGACCACGAGTTCGACAACAACTACGCCGGCGACATCTCGGAGGAGAAGGGCGTCGACCACGAGGCCTTCATGCGCCGCCGGGCCGCGGCCTACCAGGCCTACTACGAGCACATGCCCCTGCGCCGCGCCGCGCTGCCCAAGGGGCCGGACATGCCGCTCTACCGCCGGATCCCGTTCGGCCGGCTGGCGGACTTCTTCATCCTGGACACGCGCCAGTATCGCACCGACCAGCCCCTCGGCGACGGGCATCATCCGAACGACCCCGTGCAGCTGGATCCCGCCGGCACCATGCTCGGGAAGGAGCAGCGGGAATGGCTGTTCCGCGGGCTGCAGGGCTCCCCCTCGCGCTGGAACGTCCTGGCCCAGCAGGTCATGGTCGGCCACGTCGACCGCAAGGCCGGGCCGGAGGAGGCCTTCCAGATGGACCAGTGGCCCGGCTACGAGTTCGAACGTCGCAATCTCCTCCGCCACTTCCGGGACGCCAAGGTCCGCAATCCCGTGGTGCTCACCGGCGACATCCACGCCAACTGGGCCAATGAGCTCGTCCTGGACTTCGAGCGGCCCGAGCAAGGCTCGGTCGGCACGGAGTTCGTCGGCACCTCGATCACCTCGGGCGGCAACGGCACCCTCGCGCCCAAGACGCTGGAGGACACCTACCGCGAGAACCCCTTCGTCAAGTTCCACAGCACGGAGCGCGGCTATCTCGTCTGCGAGGTCACCCCGGGGGTCTGGCGCACCGACTACCGCGCCGTCGAGTTCGTCAACAAGCCCGGCGCCCCCCTGCTGACCCGCGCGACCTTCACCGTCGAGGACGGATCGCCCCTCCTGCGCAAGGCCTGACCTTCCCCATGATCAACCGCATCCTGACATCGGCCTCGGCCCTGCTGCTGGCCGCCGCCCCGCTGGTCGCCCAGGCGCGCGACCTGACGTTCTACCTCGTGTCCGACACGCACGTGGGGATGAACTACCGCAAGACCGTGCCGGCCTTCGGCTCCGACCAGTTCAACGCGCACGTCGCGAAGACGCTGGAGGTGCTCGCGCAGGTGCCGGGCACGCCCTGGCCCGCGGAAGGCCCCGTGGCCGACGCGATGAAGGGCAGGGGGCCGGTGCCCCGCCCGCTGGGCATGATCGTCGCCGGCGACCTCACCGAGGTCGGCAACGCCGCCGAGTGGAAGGACTTCGACCGGATGTTCCCCTGGCAGGGCGCGACGCCCGCCAAGTACCCGCTCTTCGCCCTCGCGGGCAACCACGACGGCGGCCGCGACGGACCCGTGCGCAAGGGCCTGCGCGAGCGCAACCGGGAGATGCTCAAGGCCGGGCTGGTGTCGGCGCTTTCCGAAGACGGCTTCCACGCCGCCTGGACGTGGCAGGGCGTCCATTTCATCAACGTCAACCTTTACGCCGGGGACGGCGCCAAGGAGGGCGCCAAAGAGACCTCGATGTGGAATCCGGAATCCAGCCTGACCTTCCTCAAGGCCCGCCTAGCCAAGATCCCCGCCGGCGAACCGGTCATCATCGCCAAGCATCTCGACTTCAGCGCGCGCAGCACCTGGTGGGACCAGCCCAAGCGCAAGGCCTTCTATGACGCCATCAAGGGACATAACGTCATCGCGCTGCTGCACGGACACACGCACGACATCACCCGGCTGAAGTTCCCTGAGGACAAGGACTACGCCGACTGGGGCGGCGCCGGCCCGCGTTTCGACTGCTTCTCGGCTGGCGCCTTCAAGCCCGAGGCCAAGGAGGGCCGGCCCTTCCCCGGGCCGCGCTACCCCTGCGAGTGCTACGTATTCCGTATCGTCGACGACACCTTCGTCGCGGCGCACTACACGGCGGAGCCAGGCGGCTGGAACACCAGCAAGCACGCTCCGCAGCTGACCTTCGTGAAATCGATCGCGGTCAAGTAGGCCGGCCTCAACGGCTCCGCCAGACCTCGCCTTCGACGGTGACGAGGATCACGTCCAGTTTCTCGCGCACGGCGACCTGTTTGGCCTTCTCGAATCCCGCCGCCATCAGCGCGGTCGACCAGCCGTCCGCCACCGCGCAGCTAGCCGCGGCCACCGCGGCCATCTCCAGCGTGGGCGTGACGGGTCTGCCGGTGCGCGGGGAGAGGATGTGCCCGGTCTCCCGGCCCTCGACCTTGCGCCGGGCGCGGTAGAGGCCGGAGACGGCCAGGGCGCGGTCGCGCAGCTCGGGCGTCTCAAGCTGGCGGCCGGGATGCATCGGGTCCTCGATGCCCACGCGCCAGGCGCCGGCGGCGAGGAGCTCCCCGCCGACCTCGATGAGGAACTCGTCATGGCCTTCCGTGCGCAGCAGCTGGGCGACGCGGTCGGCGGCGTGGCCCTGCAGCAGCGAGCCGAGGTCGAGGGACGTGCGCGGATGCTTCTTGGCGAGCGTCAGGGCCTTGGGGTCGGCGATCAGGTTGGCCCAGCCGACCGCGGGCAGCACGGACGCGATCTCCGCGTCGGCGGGGGCGGTCGCCCGCTTGCCCGAAGGCCCGTAGCCCCACAGGTCGAGCAGGGGCGCCAACGTCAGGTCGTAGTCGCCGTCCGTGGCCTCGCCGAGCCGTCGGCCGAGGAGCACGAGCTGCATCAGCTCGTCCGTCACGCCGAAGGGCCGGAGCGCGTCCCGCGTGTTGAAGTCGTAGGTGCCGGATGAATCACGCCAGTGGGAGAGGGAGAACTCGACGCGGTTGATCTCGGCCTCGACCTCGCGTTTGAGCAGGTCGACTTCGAAGCCGTCGCCGCGTACCTTGACCGTCCACGTCGTGCCGAAAGCGGCGCCGTGGAGTTCGCTCACCGCGACTGGGGGCGGCTCGGCCGGCAGGGCCTCGGGCCGGGCCATGACGACTACGCCACCGACCGCGAGCAGGGCGAGCGCGACCGCGTCCCGCCGGCCCAGGCCTTCGCCGGACGACCTCGAGCGGACGAATTTCAGGAGCGCGCCCGTCGGGCAGCCGTACTTGCAGTAGGCCTGGGGGATGAAGACGGACGCGGCCAGCCCCGCGATCGCCAGACCCAGGGGGATGGCCGCCGAACCCCCCAGGATCCAGGCGTCGAAGGGCTCGACCCGGTTGAGGTCCAAGGAGGGCAGGGCCAGGGCGGCCAGAAAGGCGGCTCCGAGGCTCCAGGAAGGCACTTTGGACAGCCATGCGTGGACTTTGCCGGAAACAGGGCGGTGAAGGCTTCTGAAGCGTCCCAGGAGCTCCTGAGCGGCGCCATGGGGGCAGATATGGTGGCAGTACAGCTGCCTCCGGGTGGCCCAGGGGATCAGAAGGGCCACGGCTCCGAGGATGACCAGCTCCGGGGCGGCGTTCCAGGGCGGTCCGTGCCGGGACCAGCCGGAGAAGAGGCCGAGGGAGACCAGTTGCCCGAGCCAGAGCCCCGTCCCGCCGACCAGCGTCGCCTGCCAGACTATCCGTGCCTTGGAACTGCCGTGCAGCGGCGTGAACGCCATCGCCAAGGCTCCGAGCAGCAACAGGCCGGCCGCCGACCGCCGGACCCAGGTGACCCGCTCTTCCTTGGCCGCGGCGGCCGCCCGACGGTCGTCGGCGAAGCGGCGGCGCATCCCTTCGGCGACGGCGAAGCTCGTCATCGTGGCGCCGGCGACCCCTTCGATGCCCGCCTTGCTGAAGTCCAGGGCGGCCCACTCCTCCACGTTCCACCGGGTGAGCGAGGCGAGGTAGACCGGGTCCTCCTTCACCCGGCGCACGTAGTCGGCCGTGTCGTAGGAGGACCGGATCATGACCTTGCGGATGCGACGACCGTCGGGCTCGACTGCCACGAGGGTGTCCGTCGGCCCGGCGTAGCCCGTGGCCTCGTCGCCGGAGGGCGAGGTCCGCACCAAGAAGCCGAGCGAGGCGCCGGAGGCGTCCCTGACGCGATGCCAGCCCATCCGGGGCGAGTGCAGCTCGAGCCTGTCCGCCTCCGCGAACCCGGCCGAGCGGGCCTCGGTCGCCGTGAGCGGGGTGGGGAAGCGGAGCGAGGCGTAGGCGCCGGACAGACGTTGCTGGATGGATTCCGCGATCGCGTAGGCCGTGAGCGTCGAGCCGGCGATTCCCTCGAGCTTCGGGGCGGGCCGGGTGCGCGGCGTCCAGCCGGTGAAGGAGCCGGCGAAGGCCGGGTCGGACTTCAGGCGCGCGACGTGGGCGGCGGTGTCTTCGCTCCCCAGGACGCGGATGCCGAGCACGCGGTCGTCGTTGTCGAGCGCGACGAGGACGTTCGTCGGTCCCGAGTAGCCCACGATGGCGTCGGCCTCGGGCGAGGTGGTGACCAGCCTGCCCACGCGGTTCCCGAACACGTCGAGCGCCACGACCGAACGGTCCGCCGCCGCCCGCAGACGGGAGGCGTCGGGGAAGAACGCGCGTGCCTGCGCGAGGGAGAGGGCGGGCGTCCCCGCCGGCGCCAGGTCGGAGGCGTGCAGCAGGAAGGCCGCCGCGGCGAGCGCGAGGGGCCTCCACAGCCGCGCGACCCAGGCATGGGCGCCCGCGGGCATGGTTCAGTTGAGCGGCAGGAGCTGCACGAGGTCCGCGTGCACGTTGCCCTTGGCGCCGGCGGTGGAGAGCACGACCGCGTGCTCACCGGCGGTGAAGTCGTAGGCGCCGATCACCGCGGGCTTCTCCAGTTCGCCGCGGGTCTGGTCGATGCGCTTCTCGACGGGCGCGGCGCCGCTGCGCTCGAGGATGACGAGCGCGTTGGGGGAGCGGTTCTCATGGCTGGAGAAGTGCACCCGGAGCTCGTAGCGCCCGGCCTTGGGGACGTTGAGCGTGAACCGGGCGGTGTTCTCGCCCTTGCCCGCGTAATGGTAGCCGACCCCGTAGTGGGGCAGGCCCTCGCCCTTGGTCCACCTGCCGGTGTACTTGGCCTCGGAGTCGTCGGCCACCACGCCGGGCAGCTTCCTGATCATGGCCAGTTCATGCTCGCCCATCTTCTCGGGCGAGCCGCCGCCGTGAAGGTCGCGGTTCATGCGTCCGACGGGCAGCGCGTTGAAGTCGGCGATCGAGGTGTCGAGCCGCAGGCCGCCCGCGAGGGAGTCGCGGCGCATGCGGCCGGGCTGCTCGAGGAGCTGCAGGAGCTCGGCGAGGTGCTTTTCGTAGACGCCGCGGGGCGTGGTGCCCTCGCGCACCGCCAGGTAGGCCGCCTTGCCGACGACTTCGCCCATCATGCCGATGGTGCGCATGACGCGCACCGTGCCCAGCGCCTCGTGGGTGACGGAGATGTGGCGTCCGGCCATGAAGAGGTTCGGGATGTTGCGGGAGTAGAACAGGCGGTAGGGCAGCGGGTAGCCGTTGCGGCGGTCGACCGCGGCCTTGCCCTCGGCCCCGCGGGCGCCGAAGGCCGCGCGGGAGATGAAGGGGTTGTCGGGGAACTTGGCCGCGTACTGCTCGCGCGGGTAGTGGAGGTCGATGTCCCAGGTGGTGGGCACGGTGCCGTCGGGGAACTCGCGCTTGGCCACGATGTCCGGGCCGGTCAGCACGATGTCGCCGCGCAGCAGGCGGGATTCGCGCGGCCCGCCGACATGCGAGGCCCACTTGAGGGCGGCGTTGGCATAGCGGTCCTTATCCTTGCCGGACTTGAGCGCGGAGAAGGCGCCGTACATCGCGCGCAGGTTCCAGTCGCGGATCAGCTCGAGGTCCTTGATCGGGTCCTTGTTGAAGCCGGACTCCCAGAACCACTCGGCCTTGAAGAAGGGCTTGTCCTCGAGGAACGACTTCGAGCGCTGCAAGGTGGGGAAGTCGCCCATCTGGAGGGGGAGCGCCCAGGGCGTGGCCGGCCAGGACTGGGGCGTGGCCTCGTCCTGGTAGAACCACATGTTGGACATCCCCATCCGGCCCTTCGGCTCGACTTCGTAGTCGGCCCCTGCGGCCGCGCCGAGGTGGCCGTGCCCGGTGGTGTCGGCGAAGAGCTTGCCGCGGAAGATCCGCTGGCGTCCGGTGCGCGTGTCGATCGCGGTCACCGAGGCGATGCGGCCGTCCTTCATCGTCACGCCGGTGGCGTAGTGGTTGAGGAAGAGCGAGACGCCCCTCTCGGCGCGCACGACGCGCTCCTTGAGGTCGTCGGCGAACGTGTCGACGCGCCCGGGGCTGTCCGGCGCCCGGTCGGCGATCTCCTCGATCATCTCGCCGAGGTGCGGAAACTTGCCCCGCATGGTGCCGCCCATGGCCCAGACGCCGACCTCGGAGCTGCCGTTGCCGCCGAGCACGGGTCGATCCTGGATGAGGGCGACGCGGAGCGACTGACGGGCCGCGGAGAGGGTGGCGCCGAGGCCCCCGTAGCCGCCGCCGACCACGACCAGGTCGAACTCACCCGCGTCCTCGGGGCCGTCGGGATTGTTGAACGCGCTGCGATACTTCCCGAGGGCCGGGGCGGAGCCGGGCGGTGGGGTCGGGTCGGTGGTCAGCACGACGGCGTCGCAGCGGCCGTCGAAACCCGTCAGGTCGTGCAGGGCCAGCCTGTGTTCGCCCGCGGAGAGCGAGACCTTGCCGCCGTCCTGCCAGTGCCAGTCGGCGCCCTTGGCGCCGAACTCGACGGGCAGCGGGCTTCCGTTAATCACCACCTGGAACCGACCCGGGGCGCCGGGGGCGTTCCAGGGTCCGACCCAGTCCTTGGTGCGAACCCAGACGTGGAACTCGGCCGCGGCGGAGGTGCGGAAGGAGCCGGTGGCGTCGGCCACGGGCCGTCCGAGGCCGTGAGCCAGAAGATAGGGCGAGCCGACGAGGTGCGTGAAGTGGGTGTCGAGCTTCCAGCCTCCGTGCTGCGCGAGGGACTCGGCCTCGATGAAGACGGTCTCGGCCCGGGCGGAGAGGGCGAAGAGGCTCAGACCGAGCAGGGCAAGGAGGCGCTGGGGCATGTCCCATTAGATGGGACATGCGGGGGGGAGTTCCAGACAGTTTTGAGGGCCGGGCACGCGCCGTCGGGGCGTCCGCCGGGATGTCGCGAACCTCCCTCCGGCGCCGGCCCGCGGCCCCGCCAACTTACTTTTTCTTGCCCTGCTGCCGCTGACGGAAGCGCTCGGCCTGGGCGTCCAGGATCGCGTCCACGTCCTTCTCGGGAATGGAGTCGTCGGCGGCCATGACCGCCTTCTTCTGGGCCTCACGCAGGTCACCGGCGAGCGCCTGGAAGTCCTGCGCGGCGTCGCGCTTTTCATTGTCGGAGGCGTACTCGAGGCGCTTGCGGAGCTCGCTCATCTTGCCGAACACCTCGCGGACGTTCTCATCCTGAAAGGCCTTCATCGAGGCCGCGCGGTACTTGGCCATCACCTCGGGGGAGACGCCTTCCACGTCGGGCAGGAAGCCTTGGCCGCCCTTGGAACGGCCGCCGAACGGGGACTTGGGGGCTTCATCCTTCGGCGAGGCGTCGGACGGGCGCGTGAAAGAGTCCGCCGGAGCCGCGGCCACGGCCTTCACCGGAGGGGTCGGCCTGTGGGGCGCGACCTCGGCAGTTCTTACGACCGTCACGGAGGGGCGCACCGCGATGTAGGTCGCGGCGCTGCCGAGGGCGGCCGCCATGAGCAGGGGGAGGATTTCGCGGAATGACATGATGGTGCGGGGATGAAAGTCGGATTACTTCTTCTCCTCGGGCTTCTTGTCGCCGAAGGGGAAAGGCTTCTGGGGCGTCTTGCCCTTGGCGGGCGCCTTGGCCTTGGCCGACCTGGCCGCCTCGGCGCGCTCGCGGTTGATGTTCTCGATTTCGGCGAAGACGCGGTCGACGGCGCCCTTTTCGATGGCGGGGTCGGCGGCGATCATGACCTCCTTCAGCGCCTTGCGCAGGTCGTAGGACGCGTTCTCGAAGTCGTTCTTCATGTCCTTCTTCTCGAGCGCCGAGGCGAACTCGGACTGCGCCTTGAGCTCCGCGAGGCGCTTGCGCACGGCTTCCGCCTCGGGGCTCATGTAGGCCTTGGGGAGCTGCTCGCGGATCTTCGCCAGCTGTTCGTCGGAGACGCCTTCGACCTTCTCGGGCACGAATGAGGCGCCTTTGACGGGGTTCTTCTTGCCCGCCTTCTTCTTGGCGGCCGGATTCTCTTTTTGGGATTCGGCAGGTTTGTCTTCTGCGGCGACCAGGGCGGCTAGGCACAGGGTGAGTGAGGCGAGCAGGACGGAATTCATGGCTTCGACTTCAGAACACCGGTCCTCCGGCAAAGTTCACAAAAAAGAGACTTTTCCGAATTCACCAACGGCCCTTCAGCGTCTTGTTGCCGGGGAACGGCGCGTTCGAGTGGGGGCCGAAGAACATGCGGAATCCGGCGAAGAACGTGAAGACGTCCCGGTCGTTCATCTTGGCGTATTCGACACTGGTCATCAGCTTCAGGCGGTGGCCGGCGATGTATCTGTTCAGCCCGAGGGTGACGGCCTGATAGGAGTCGCCGTCCAGCAAGCCGGCCCGGCTCTCGTAGCGTCGCTGGGCGCGCAGGCCGTTACCATGGCTGGACTTGGCCAGCTGGAACCTGCCCACGACCTCGAGGGTGTCGGTCAGGAAGTAGCTCGGCTGGACGTTGAGGCCGACCGCATCACCGAGCTGCCCGCCGAAGCCGGCGGTGAGCTCCGTGACTAGGGCGGCGGATCCCTCGGTCAGGATGAGCGCTCCGGAGACCGCGCTGTCGAAGCGCGTCAGGTTGGTGGCGCCCGATCCGAGCTCGGTGTGCAGGTAGCTGCCGTAGAACTGCGCCGAGTCGGCGCCGAGGAACGTGCCGAGGTCGTAGGTGCCGGCCGCGAGGAACGTGGAGCCGGAGTGCAGTTCGGTGAACGCCGAGCCCATGTCACGGCCTGTGGCGTTGGAGAAGAAACCCGTGTAATAGTCGAGCTTCTCGATCCGGCCCGAGAGGGTGACGGCCGGGGTGTAGTCCAGCCCAATCATGTTGGTGAACATCGAGCGCTCCATGAAACTCATGTAGCGGCTGGAGACGTTGCGGTCGTGGGTGAAGCGGTGCTTCTGCTGGCCGACGGTGAGGTTCACGGCATCAGTGAAATGCCAGCGGGCCCAGAGCTCGGTGAAGCCGTTGTAAGCCGGTTCGAAGTCGCTGCCGCTGATCGCCTGCGCGTGGAGGGTCAGGTCCCTGAACATCGTGGCCTGGAAGCCGAGACGGACGCGTCGGCTCTCGTAGCCGGCGTCGTCGCCGTGGCTGCCCTCGGAGTCATGATGGTGCCCGTGGTAGCGTCCCAGCACCCAGAGCTCCTGCAGCCACGGGTGATTCGCGTCCTTGTGTAGCAGACCGAGGTTCTCGTAGCGATCCTTCAGGCTCCGCTCCTTCACGGCTTCGGCCTGGAGCGTCCTTGCGTCCGGCGCGGCGCCGAGCGGCGACATGAGGCCGGCCACCAGCAGCGTGAGCGCCGAGATGTTGCGTGAAGGTGACAATCGTAACATTTGGATTTGGGTATTGGTGAAAAGCCCGAGGCGGACCTTGGGCTGGCAGGTTTCGACAATGCCGGTGGGGCTGACGCAATACACCTCAGCGGCATCGCGGAGATGTTTCCCGCCGGTCACACGTCCGTAACATTGCGAATCAGGGCGAAATCCGCCCTCGTCGGGCCCTTTCCCCGACTGGACATCCTCGGGCGCCCCTCCCGGCCCCGATCCCCGACCCATCCGGGCAAAAAAGAACCCCGGGGTGTCCGGGGTTCGTCGAGGGCCGAAGAGGGGGATTACTCCGCCTTCTTCTTCTTCTTCTCGCCGCCCTTGCCCTTGTCGCCGCCCTTGCCCTTGTTGGCGGCTTCGAGCTTGGCGAAGACTTCGGCGAGGCTGGCGTCGGCCTTGAGGACGGCGGCCTTGGTGGCCTCACGGACGGCCTTGCCGGCTTCCCGCTTCTCTTCTTCGGTCTTGGCTTCGGCGGCCTTGGCCTTGGCGGCCTTGACGGCGTCGTCGTTCTGGGCGGCTTTCATGGCGTCCTGGAACTTCTTCCAGGTGGCCTCGTCCACGCCTTCGGGGCGGGCCGGGCCCTTGCGGTCTCCGCCCTTCTTGGCGCCCTTCTCGGGAGCCTGGCCTTCCGGCTTGGCGGCGTGGGCGACTCCGACCGTGAGGACGAGCGCGAGGATGGTGAGGATGTGCTTCATATGTGTGTTGGGGGTGCACCTCTATTAACCCCCGACCGCGGAGGGAGTTTCAATGCATATCTTCGCTATGACGCGGCCCGGGCTGGCGTCCGGAAGGGGGCGGGGCAGGGTGGGGGGGTGACCCCCCTGGTTTTGCACCTCCCCCACGCCTCGGACCTCATTCCGGAGGGGGAACGGGCGGATTTCAAGGTGTCCGAGGAGGTCCTGCTCCGGGAGCGGCTCCGGCTCACCGACTGGCATACGGACGGGCTGTTCGCCCGGGGGGCGGACCCGGAGGACGTCATCGCGGCCGAAGTGTCCCGGCTCGTGGTCGACGTGGAGCGGTTCGAGGACGACGCCCGTGAGCCCTGCGCCAGAGTGGGCATGGGGGCCACCTATGCGCTCACGACGGACGGGCGGATGCTCCGCGACCTGTCGCCCGGCCGGCGGGAGGCGCTGATCGCCGCCTACTACCGTCCCCATCATCGTCGCCTCGACGAGGCCGCCCGCGAGCGGCTCACCCGTTTCGGCCGGTGTCTTGTGCTCGACGCCCATTCGTTCCCCTCCCGCGCGCTGCCCACCCAGACGTGCTTCGACGACCCACCAGAGATCGGTCTGGGCACGGAGCCCGGACACACGCCGCCGGGGCTGCTTGATCGGGCCGAGCGTTTCTTTCGCGCGCGCGGCTTCAAGGTCGGCGTGAACGTCCCCTTCGCCGGCGCGATGGTCCCATCGGCCTTCCTCGGCCGCGACGGGCGCGTGAGCGCGCTCATGGTCGAGGTGCGCCGCGATCTCTATCTGGACGAGTCGACCGGGCTCCCGCACGCCGGCTTCGTCCGCATCCGGGACGTGCTGACGGACTTGCGCGCGGAGCTCAGCGCCTGACGTCGGCTTCGGGCGATGGCTTCGCCACCTCGGCCCGGAGCAGCGTCATCGCCTCGTCCCACATCGCCTTGGCGTCGGGCAGCCGGGCCTCGCGGGTTTCCTCGGCGGCTTCCTTCCACTCGGCCTCGAGCGCCTGCCACTCCTTGATCAGCTCCTTCACGCGCGGCGTCTCGATCCAACGCTTGGCGGCCGCGTCAAACGTCGCCGGGTTGGCCGCCTTGAGTTCGTTGATCGTGCGGACCCCCTCCTGCACGACCAGCGCCTTGCGCAGCTCGGCCGGCGCCGAGGCGACGTTCATCTTTTCGTCGAGTTTCAGTTCGGCCGAACTGCGGGGACGGACGGCCCGGGGCCTGTCGCCGCCGGCAGGACGGACGTCGTCCGAGGTGCTCCGGCGTCCTTGCGCGGCGTCTCCCGGTTGCTCGCGCAGGAGGGCCCAGGCCAGCCCCGCCGCGATCGCCGCGGCCAGCATGACGGTCGGCCAGTAACGCGGCGTGTCCAAGTCAGCGGATCACTGGCTGATGACGGGCTGCGCCGGGGCTGGAGCGGGTGCGGGCTGCGCCGGGGCGGGCAGCTTCTGATTGGTCGGAAGGGTGACGGACTGCACGCGGACGCCGGGAGGAAGGGCATCCCCCTGGGGCGCCCCGTTGATGCGACCCATCTCCTGCTTGAGCCGGTTCAGGCCGGCGGCGCGAAGCTGCTCCATCTCGCGCATGATGCCCTCCTTCTCCCCGTCGTTGGCCGTCTTCCACTGTCCTTCGAGCTCGTGCCGGCGCCGGAACATCTCCTTGAAGCCCTCGTCCTGGAGGGCGGCGCCGAAGGCCGCGCGCATCTTGTCGCGGTCTCCGCCGGAGATCTCCTCCACCAGCCTCCGGCTGTCGCTGTTGAAGTTGTTGAACTTCTCCTCCAGCGCCGCCTTGGCGGAAGCGGACTTCTCCTTGACCATCGCCTTGGTGTTGAAATCCGGCCGGACGTTCTCCTTGGTGCTGAGCACCAGGCCGCTCGTGCTGCGGGCCTTGATTGCTCCTGCGGGCGCGACCGCGGAGGGATGCTTCTCGGGCTTCTTGTCCGAGGAGGCGGCCTCGGCCAAGGCCTCCTTGACCGGCGCGGCGTATCGGCTCACCGCGATGCCCGTCAGCACGCAGAGTCCGACGACGAGAATGATGAAGGTGCGGTTGGTTCCCATGGGGCTCCTTTTTCTATCCTTTTTAAACCTTCGGGGAAGGGGGAAGTTCCGCCCGTCCGCCCTTTGCCTCGACTCAGGGCCGCAAACCCCGCCAATAGATGGGCATGTCCAGCGCCCACCCGCTTTCAGGCCTGTCCTTCATCGGTTTTTCCCGCGGCCGCGCCGGGGGGCCTTCGTGGCGTGCCTTCGATTCCGCGGCCGGTGCCGAGCTCCCCGAGGTGTTCCACGCCGCGCATCCTGATGAGGCCGACCGCGCCGCCGACCTCGCCGCCGCCGCCGCCCCCATCCTGGCCGCGCTTTCCGGCAAGACCAAGGCCGCCTTTCTCCGCGCGCTCGCCGACCGCATCGTCGCCGCCGCCCCGGCGCTCGGTGCGCGCGCCGTTCGAGAGACCGCCCTGCCCGAGGCCCGCTGTCAGGGCGAGATCGGCCGCACGGTCGGCCAGCTCCGCCTCTTCGCCGCGCTCGTCGAGAAGGGCGAGTGGGTCGACGCGCGCATCGAGCACGCCGACCCCGAGCGCAAGCCGGTGCCCAAGCCGGACCACCGCTCGATGTGCCGTTCGCTCGGCCCCGTCGCGGTCTTCTGCGCCAGCAATTTTCCCTTCGCCTATTCGGTCGCGGGCGGCGACACCGCATCGGCCTTCGCCGCCGGATGCCCGGTCATCGTCGTCGCGCACCAGGCCCATCCGGGCACGGCTGAAATCATGGCCGGCCTGGTCGTGGAGGCCGTGCGCGAGGCCAGACTGCCTGAGGGCACCTTCTCGATGGTGCAGGGCGACGGACGTGACGTCGGCCAGCGCCTCGTGAAGCACCCTGCGATGCGTGCCGTGGGGTTCACCGGCTCCCGCGCGGGCGGCCGCGCGCTGATGGACCTCGCCGCCGCGAGGCCCTCGCCCATCCCGGTCTACGCCGAGATGAGCAGCGTCAACCCCGTCGTGCTGTTGGAAGGCGCGCTGACCTCGCGCGGCGAGGCCATTGCGGCCGGCATGGTCGGCTCCTGCACGCTGGGCGTGGGCCAGTTCTGCACCCAGCCCGGCGTGCTGCTGCTCGTGCGCTCCGCCGCCGCGGAGGCCTTCGTCGCCCAGCTCGCCGCGCTCTTCGCCGTCGCGCCGGAGGGCGTCATGCTCACCCCGGGCATCCGTCGTGCCTACGCTTCGGCCGTCGCCGCCCGATCCGCGCGTAAGGACGTGCGCGTGCTGGCGACCGGCCCTTCCAGCGAACGGTCCTGCGGCGCCCAAGCCGTACTCCTGCAGGTCTCGGCCTCCGACTTCATCGCCGACACCGCCCTGCACGAGGAGGTCTTCGGTCCCTGCTCGCTCGTGGTGGTCTGCGATGACCTCGCCCAGCTGCATCGCGCCCTCGCCTCGATGGAAGGCAGCCTCACCGCCACCCTGCATGCCTCGGACGCCGAGTTGCCGCAGCAGCAAGGGCTGCTCGCCGCGCTCTCGGCCCTGGCCGGTCGCGTCATCCTCAACGGGTTCCCTACTGGCGTCGAGGTCTCGCACGCCATCGTCCACGGCGGTCCGTATCCCTCCCTGTCCGACGGACGCACGACCTCGGTCGGCTCCAACGCCATCTACCGCTTCACGCGACTGGTCTGCTACCAGGGCTTCGCGGACGCGGCGCTGCCCGACGAGCTCAAGGAGTCGAATCCTCTCGGCATCGCGCGTCTGGTCGACGGCGTCAGGCGCGTCTGAGCACTCAGCGGGCCTCGGCGAGGGCCTTGACGTGGTTCATCACGCGCAGCTGCACCTGCGAGACGATCTCGCGTGTCCAGAGGTTCCAGTAGGAGGCCGGCGCGAGGTTGAGCAGGTAGCGGCTGGTGCCCGTGAGACGCGTGCGTCCGCCGGGGAGGGCCTCCAGGCGGAAGCCGCCTTCCAGGCTCGCGTAGCTGCCATGCAGGTGAGGGGCGTCGATCTCCCGTCCGAGCAGCGCGGCCTCCTTCATCGGGGCGGGCGTCTCCAGGACCTTGAAGCGGAGCTCCTCGCCCGGCTTCCAGACCGTGATGAGTTCGGGCATGTCGCCCGTGCTCAGGCGGCAGACCCGGCGGGCTCCGACCCCGCCTTCGCCTTCGACGAAGGTCTCGAGCGGATGGGCGACGCCCAGCACGAAGAGGGTCTCCTTGGGCTCGGGCAGATCGCGGATGTCCTTCAGCCGGGCCCAGACCTCCGCGGGCGTCGCATCTATGGTCACGACGGAGCTGACCTCGTCCTCGAGGGGTGAGGGCGGCGCAAGGCGTTCTCCGCTCGCCAAGACCAGCAGAGCCAGCCACGCCGCCGACTGCATACGCCCTTCCGACAACGTCGTGCGCCCCGCCACAAAGTGGCCGACGATCGCACCCACGACTCCCAGCATCAGGGCCGGGGCGGCCGCCATCAGCATGCAGACCACGCCTTCCATGGCCGCGAAGCCCAGCATGGTCATGACCGCCGCCAGCGTGCAGATCGCCGCTCCGACCGCATGGCCGCCGCTGCGCCCGGCGCGACCGGCGAGCAGGCCCACGACGAAGCCCGTGGTGAGCGGGGTCAGGATGACACTGCTGTAGATCAGGTAAACGGAGATGGGCGTGCCAGGGCCGTTGTCACCGTGCTCGATCAGCAGATAGGTCGAACCCCAGCTGAAGGCCGCGACGCACAGCCAGCAGATCGCGGCCGGAACGGCCAGACGTCCGGCCAGTCTCCAGACGCCATCGCCTTCGTCCTCATCCGAGGCGGCGCCGAGCCAGAAGGCGACGCCCGCTCCGAGGATGGGCACGCAGGAAAGCGCGCCCCAGAGAGGCGCGAACGACCAGCCCAGCCTGCCCGCGCGCAGCGTGGCCATCGTGAAGGAGGCGCCCAAGGCGATCAGGCAGGCCAACACAATCGCAAGGTCGTAGGAGCTGGTGTTCTCCGACCAGCTGCGCGCCAGCATCTTGTTGAGCGCAGGCGTGATTCGAGCCGTCACCAGTGAGGTGGCCAGGAGCGAGGCGGGCGCGCCGAGCAACAGGTAGGCCGTCCGGCTCGGGAAGGACGTACGTTCGCTCATGCGATGGTTCTTCCACGGGTCGTCCCCGATGGCAACCGGCTAAGCGGCTTACACCTCCTTATTAAGGCCCTTTCAGCGCAGCAAAAGCAGTTTCCACCAAGTGCGGGAGTAGGGCAGGGCGAGGTGTTCCAGGCAGGCGGCCGTGAAGGCGGCCTCGACCTCCTCCGGAGGGTGTCCGTCGAGGAGCCGCGCGCCTTCGAGCTCCTTCCGCCCGCGGCGGGCGGCGTCCTTCACATGGGCATGCTTCACGACATGGGCGAAGGCGAGGACCATGGCGAGGACCCCGAAGCCCGCCGCGGCCCACAGGAAGCGGCCGCGGCCGGCCAGGACGAGGAGCACGAGAATCACCGGCCAAGCGTTGCCCCAGAGGATCATGAACGAATCCCACGCGGACAGCCCGCCGAGCTTGCGGTCGCGGTGCTGCAGCGCATGTCCTGCGAGGCGCGCCGCACGGGCGACGTCGAAGAGCGCGCGTCCGTGATACGTCCCAGGCGACAGCTTGATGGCCGGCTCGTGCGCCGAGTAGAAGTCGTTCACCGCCAGCGAGGTCTCGTCGACGTCGACCTGGGGCACCTCGCCGCGTAGCAGCACGATGCGCGCGGCCTGCGCCCCGCTCACGCCGCGGACGAGGAGCGTGCCGCCGTGGCTCCGGCGCAGGGACAGCAGCCGTCGCCAGGCCATCCAGGGCAGCAGGACCGCGAACGCTCCGCCCAGGCAGAGGGCCAGCAGGATCTTGAATGGCAGTCCCGGCACCCGTCCACGGTGCGGCCTCGGGGCCTCCGCATCAAGGCGGGAGGCGGGGCCGCCCGGGCCCTCGTCGCGGAAACGCTCCGTTGACCCCGGGGAGGGTCCGGTGCGAGCATCCACGCATGGACACGGAATCCGTCCGCACCTACCTCCTCGGCCTGCAGGACCGCATCTGCGGCCTGATGGAGGAGGTCGACGGCCGGGCGCGCTATTTCAACGACGAGTGGGCCCGCCCGGAAGGGGGCGGCGGCCGCACCCGCGTCATCTCCGGCGGGACGGTCGTCGAGAAGGGCGGGGTGAACTTCTCCGACGTCCGCGGCAAGTCCCTGCCGCCGTCCGCCACCGCGAGCCGGCCGGAGCTCGCCGGTCGCGCCTTCCGTGCGATGGGGGTCTCGGTCGTGCACCATCCGCTCAACCCCTACTGCCCCACCTCGCACATGAACGTGCGCTTCTTCTCCACCGAGGGGCCGGATCCGGTCTGGTGGTTCGGCGGCGGCTTCGACCTCACGCCGTACTACGGCTTCGATGAGGACGCGGTCTCTTGGCATCGCGCGGCGCAGGCGGCCACGGGGTCGCGCTACCCGAAGTTCAAGTCCTGGTGCGACGACTACTTCCTGCTCCGGCACCGCGGCGAGACGCGTGGGATCGGCGGTGTGTTCTTCGACGACTTCCACGAGGGCGGCTTTGACGCGGCCTTCGCGCTCACCCGGAAGGTCGGCGATGCCTACGGCCCTGCCTATGCGGAGATCCTGCGTCGCCGTAAGGACACGCCTTACGGCGAACGGGAGAAGGAGTGGCAGGAGATCCGGCGCGGGCGTTACGCCGAGTTCAACCTCGTGTACGACCGCGGGACGATCTTCGGCCTCCAGTCCGGCGGCCGCACCGAATCCATCCTCATGTCCCTGCCGCCTCGCGTGCAATGGCGCTACTGCCACCGTCCCGAGGCCGGCTCGCCCGAGGAACGACTAGTCTCGCATTATCTGAAACCGCAGGATTGGCTGAAGGCCTCCTGATGACCTCGCGCGAACGTTTTCTCGCCGCCCTCCGACGCGTCCCGCACGACCGGACGCCTGTCTGGATCATGCGTCAGGCCGGCCGTTACCTGCCCGAATACCGAGCCCTCAAGGCCAAGTCGGACTTCCTCCACATGGTGCGCACGCCCGACCTCGCGGTCGAGGTGACCCTGCAGCCCCTGCGGCGTTTCGCCCAGCTCGACGCCGCGATCCTCTTCAGCGACATCCTGGTCATTCCCGAGGCCCTCGGCGTCGGCTACCGTTTCCGGGACGAAGGGGGCATCGCCATGGAGCGTTCGCTGTCATCGGCCGCCGACCTCGCGACCCTCCGGCCGGAGGGCGCCGCCGACCGGCTCACTTACGTCTACGAGGCGCTCACGCTGCTCCGCCGCGAGCTCGGCGACCGCAAGGCGCTGCTTGGCTTCGCCGGCTCGCCCTGGACCCTCGCCTGCTACCTCGTCGAGGGCGGCGGCTCCGAGGATTTTCCCCGCACCAAGGCGCTGGCGAAATCGGACCCCGCGTTCATGCACCGCCTGCTCGGCTTGCTCGCCGATGCCGTCGCGGAATACCTCCGCCGTCAGTTCCAGGCGGGCGCCGACGCCGTGCAGATCTTCGACAGCTGGGCGGCCGCCCTGGACGGGGCCGACTACGAGGAGTTCTCGCTCCGCTACGTCCGGGCCGTGCTGGAGCGGCTTCCGAAGGACGCCAAGGTCATCCTCTACGCCAAGGGCAAGTCGCCCGCCGCCGCCGCGCTGGCCGCCACCGGCGTGCCCTGCCTCGGTGTCGACTGGACCATGCCCCTTTCGCGCGTGCGCGCCCTCGCCGACCGCCCGGTCTGCCTGCAGGGTAACCTCGACCCCGTGCTGATGACCGGCGAGCCGTCCGCGGCGGCCGCCGGCGCCCGGTCCGTGCTGGTGGACAATGCCGGCGACCCCGGCCATATCTTCAACCTCGGGCACGGCATCACGCCGGACGCCCGGATCGAGACCGTCCAGGCCGTGCTGGAGGCCGTGGCGGCGGGCTGAAGGCCGACCCCGTTTGACACCGGGCCGCGGTTCGACTGGATGCTCTCATGGCCCGTAAAGGCATCCTGCTCCTCAACCTCGGCTCACCGAAGAGCACCTCGGTCGCCGACGTGCGGACCTACCTCCGGGAGTTCCTCGGCGACGACCGCGTCATCGACTACCCGGCGTGGTTCCGGTTCCTGCTCCTGGAGGGCATCATCCTGCGCACCCGCCCGCGCAAGTCCGCCGCAGCCTACGCCACGGTCTGGACGCCCGAGGGCGCCCCGCTCCTCGTGACGACCGAGAAGCTTCGCGCCAAGCTCGAGACGGCGACGGGCCTGCCCGTGGTGACCGGCATGCGTTACGGCGAGCCCTCGTGCGAGCAGGCGATCCGCAAGGTCCTTGAGCTCGGCATCGACGACCTGTTCGTCATGCCGCAGTATCCCCAGTACGCGATGTCGTCCTATGAGACCGTCGTCGTGAAGTTCCAGGAGGAGCTCGCCCGCATCGCGCCCGGACTCAAGTACCGCGTCCTGCAGCCCTTTTTCGACGACCCCGCCTACATCGACTGCCTGGTCGAATCCGCCCGCCCCTGGCTTGCGAAGCCCTTCGACAAGGTCCTGTTCTCCTACCACGGCGTGCCGGAGCGGCACCTGCGCAAGGGCGACGCCTCCAAGGCCCACTGCACCAAGGTCAAGGACTGCTGCTTCCAGCCGTGTCCCTCGCACGCCAACTGCTACAAGCACCAGTGCGTGCGCACCACGCACCTCTTCGCCGAGAAGGCGGGCCTCCGGCCCGAGCAGTTCGAGATCGCCTTCCAGTCACGCTTCGGTCCGGAGAAGTGGGTGCCGCCCTACACCGACGAGCGTCTCAAGGCCATGCCCGGAGAAGGCGTGAAGAAGCTCCTCGTGATGTGCCCGGCCTTCACCGTCGACTGCCTCGAGACCATCGAGGAGATCAGCGAGGAGGGTAAGGAGGACTTCCTGCACGCCGGAGGGGAGTCCTTCGAGCAGATCCCCTGCCTCAACGACCAGGACGTCTACGTGAAGTACCTGGCCGCGCGGGCGGACTCCTGGCAGGCCTCCCACCCCTGACCCTCAGCGGGCGGCGTTGAGCCGGTCCACGCCGGCCGAGGCGTGGAGGGACGCGATCTCAGCATCCGTGAGGGCTCGGTCGAAGACCGCCAGCCCGCCGAGCGCGCCCTTGAGCGCCTCTCCGAGCATCGAGCCCACCGCGTAGCGTGCGGCCACGGTGAAGTCGGCGCCGCCGCCGGGCTTGAGGACGGCGTGCTTCGCTGGATCATAGGCGAAGATCCCCTTGTCGTAGTAGTAGGGATTGATGCCGCGGTGTCCGCCGTCCGGACCCTCCTTGGCGAAGTAGGCGTCCGCGCGGTTGTCCTTCGCGGGGTCGACCGTGCGCGCCTCCAGCTTGCCGTCAAAATAGGCGCGGATCCAACGCCCGTCGTAGGTGAAGGCCAGCGTCACCCAGCGTCCCATCGGCAGCGGCGTCACGTTGGCCGCGTAGTCGACGCACCAGGGCAGGGCGGAGCCGTCCGCGCGCCGCGAGTGCCCGCCCACGCCCGAGATGTGCGGCGTGAGCTGTCCCCGGCCGCCGTACATCGGCATGTTGAGCAGCATCGCGTACTGACGCGTGCCCGTGTCATCGAAGGCTCCTTTGCCTTCGCTCCAGATGCCGGCGATGGTCGAGCCCCGCTTGAGCTCGTCCATCCGCACCACCGCGAACATCGAGACCCTCGCATCCTTGCCCGAGATGTTGAGCCCGCCCAGGTCGGCGCGGGGGGCGCGCAGGTAGCTGCGGCCCGTGAAGTGGAGGGAGCGGCCCGAGTAGGGCCCGAGGTCGAGCCGCCCGGGCTCCGGCCCGACCGTCTCGAGCGGGTGGGGTTCCTTCGTGCCCTGCGAAATCCGGGGGGCCTTCTCCTCGCCGAACGTCCAGAACGCGACCAGACCGGGCGTGCGCTCGACCACGGAGGGGTCCCCCGGAGCGGTGCCTGCGCGGAGGGCGACCGCCAGCAGGGCCGCGACGAGCGCGGGCTTCATGCGAACAGCGCGGCCACCGGCTTGCCTCCGTCGGTCACGGGCACGGGCCGGCTTCCGGCCATCAGGTCGTGCGACAGGTCGGCCTGCAGGGCGGCCAGGATGGTCGCGTGGAAGTCCGGGATGCTGACCGGGTCCTCGACCACCTTCTTGGCGAGGTCGTCCGTCACGCCGTACGCGCCGCGGTGCTTCAGGCCGCCGCCGGCGAGCACCATCGAGAAGGCCGTGCCCTGGTGGCCGCGGCCGCCGCGTCCGTCGAATTCGGGCGGGCGCCCGAACTCCGTCGCGATCACGATGAGCGTCTTGTCGAGCAGGCCCGTGCGCTTGAGGTCGGTGATGAGGGCTGACAGCGCATCGTCCATCTCGCGGATGAGCAGATGCTGGTTGTTGATGCCTTCGTTGTGCACGTCCCACCCGGCGCCGTTGATGAAGTTCAGGTTGTGCGACACCTCCACGAAGCGCACGCCGCCCTGGATGAGCCGCCGGGCGAGCAGGCAGCGCTGGCCGAACTCACCGCCGTAGGAGCGACGGACCTCGGCGGGCTCCTTCGCGAGCTCGAAGTGGCGCATGAACTGCGGTCCGGCCAAGCGGAAGGCCTCGCGCTGGGCCTCGGCGTAGTCGGCCACCGCGGAGCCTTCGGCCGGTTCTCCGCCCAGGCCTTGCAGCAGGGTGCGGCGCCGGGTCTCGGAGGCGTCGTCGAGGCCCTCCGGACGGGAGAACCCGGCCGGGCCCGACTCGGTGTCGACGAGGTAGACGAAGCCGTCCTTGAGCCCGAGGAATCCCGGCCCGCGGGCGACGTTAGGATAGCCGATGAGCATGTACGCCGGCACCGAGGGGTCGACGGCACCTCGCTTATGCGCGACGATCGAGCCGATGGAGGGGTAGACCGCGTTGCCGCTGACCATGCGCCCGGTGTGCACGAGGTTGGTGGCGAAGGCGTGCTCATCGATGACCTTGTGGTTGACGGAGCGCACCGCGGTCACGTGCTCCATCAGCCGCGCGGTCTTGGGCAGGTGTTCGCAGAGCCGGACTCCGGGCACCGAGGTCTCGATGGAGGGGTAGAGCGAGCCGGGCTTCTTCTTCGTGGCCTTGTTGTCGCCCAAAACCTTGGGGTCGAAGGTGTCGACCTGGCCCATGCCGCCCCCGAGCCAGATGAAGATGCAGTGTTCGGCCCGGCCCTTGACCGACGCCGCGGGGGCGTTGGCCAGGAGCGGTCCTGCGAACGGGGCGAGTCCGATGGCGGTGACGAAGGCGCGGCGGTCCATGGGGTTCAGGGAGTAAAGATGAATTCGGGCGCGTTGACGAGCGCCCAGACGGCGTCCTCGGCCCGCAGGCGCCATCCGGGCTCAAGCCGGGGGGAGGGAGGGTCGCCCCGGCGGGAATCGGCCTCCTGGGCCTGGCGCACGAGGGTGGCGTCCGCATCGAGGTGGTTGGACCACGAAACATAATACGGGGGTTTGCGGGGGCCGGCGGGTCGGGAGGGGGCGACGGTCACGTGGCGCGCCTCGAAGCCCGGGGCCAGCAGGGCGGCAAACTTCGACTTCTCTTCCGCCGTGGGACGGCGGGTGAGGATGCGAAGGAAGAGTGCCTCGGTCAGTGCTTCGGCGTTGGCGGCCTTGAGCGCGAGATCCGTGACCGCATGGTCGTCGCTGAGGCGCGTGAGCCAGACGCCCATCGTGCCATTGCTCAGGATGGCGGGCTGCAGGGAGTTGGCCGCACCTTCTCGGTCGGTCAGCGGCTCCGGCCGGCTGGAGCGCCAGCCGAAGGCGGCGAGGACGTCGCAGACCGCCTGGATGCGGGGCAGGGCGAGGCTGGGGCGGTCGCGTTCGTTCGAGGTCGAGGTCAGCATCCACGCGCGTCGGGGCTGTCCGAGGGAGACGGAGTTGGCCGTCTCGCGGATGCTGTCGATGTCGAGCGAGGCTTCCTCCGTCCGGAAAGGCTTGCCCGTGGCGGCGAATGCGGCGTCGACGATCTGCTCCGCGCTGAGCCGGCGCGCGGCCGGGGCCGCGAAGAGCGGGCTGGTCTGGCGGAGGGAGGCGTCGGTGGCGCGCTGATAGGCGTGCGAGTTGAGGATGACGCGAAGGAGCGCGTCGGCGGAGTAGCCGGAGCGCACCAGCTCGCGGCCGAGCCAGCGGAGCAGCTCCGGGTGGGACGTCTTGGAGCGTTCCCAGTCCCAGGGCTGGTCGACGAGGCCGCGGCCCATCACGCGCGCCCAGAGGCGGTTGGCCATGACCTGGGCGAAGCGCTCGTTCTGCGGGGCGGTGATGAGGGTGGCGAGACGGTCCCTCGACGAGGCCGGATCGCGGGCGAGATCGTCGGCGACGCTCTCCGTGGCGAACTCGGGGAAGGGCCAATGGGGCTCGACGACCGTGCCGGGGTCCAGCGTGACCTCGATGAGCGGCTTGCGTCCGCCTTCGCGGAGCTTGGCCATGGAGACGCTCGAAGTGGCGGGCACCTTCACGCCCTTGGTGTCGAGCAGCGCTGCCAGGGCGAAGACCTGCTCCTGCTTCGAGGTGTGGGCGGGCGAGTCGTGACAACGGGCGCACTTGGTCTCGACGCCGAGGAAGGCGGTCGTCACGACCGTCGCCTTGGCCGCCATGGGCACGTCGTTCTGGGAGGCCACGCCGAAGCCGGCCGGACCGCCGTCCTTGGCGCTGCCGCCGAGGCTGAGCAATTCGGTGACCATCAGGTCGAGCGGCTTGCGGTCCTGCAGCGACTCGAGGATCCACCAGCGGAAAGGCCCGGAGTTGTTCAGGGTGGGGTTCAGGATGTTGGGGTTCTCGGCGAGGACGTCCTGCCAGTAGCCCATCCAGTGGTCCGCGGCGCGCGGATCGGCGAGCAGCCGGTCGATGACCTTGGCGCGGCGGTCGGCGGAGCGGTCGGCCTCGAAGGCGGCGATCTCCGCCGGGGTCGGCACGAGCCCGACCGTGTCGAGCGTGACGCGACGGAGGAACGCAAGGTCCTCGGCGAGGGGCGTGAGCGTCGTGGGGACCGGGCGGAATTCCGGCCAGACGGCGCCTTCGGCGATCCAGCGTCGGAACAGGTCCGTCTCCGATTTCGCGAGGCGGTGGCCCTTGGGCGGCATCTGTTCGTCGGGATCGGAGGACAGCGTGCGCAGCAGCATCGGGCTCTCGTCGGGCTTGCCTGGCACCACGGCCGCGCCGTCCGACTTGCCGCCCTTGAGCGCACCGGCGAGGGAATCGAGGTGGAGGCCGCCCTTCGACTTGCCGCCCTGGTGGCATTCGAGGCAGCGCGCCTCGAGGATGGGCTGGATTTTCTCGTAGAAGTCGACGCCGCCCTTGGGCACGGCGACGGACTGGGCGCGATGCGCGAGGATCTTCTCGGCGATGAAGTGGTCGACGGCGTTGTTGGCGGGGAAGCCCGGGGGCAGGGCGGGCACCTTCACCTCCGGGGTCGAGGCGAGCCATTCCGCGGCGGCCTTGCGACGGCGCGTCCAGTATTCGCCGGCGGCTTCGCGCAGCGCACCGCGTGCCGCCGCGTCAATGGCGGCCAGGCGCGACTCCTCGGCGGCCTGGTAGCGCGCCCAGCCGGCGTCGTCGTAGTCCGGAAGATCAGCGCCAGGAGCGAGCAGGTGCCATTCCTTCGAGCCTTCCGGCGACCACGCCGCGACCGTCTCGCCCAGTTCGGGGCGCCGTCGCGACTTGGCGTTGATCACGTAGCCGACCGCCGTCTCGAGCGTGATGCGGTGTTCGCCGCCCTTGGTCTCGAACTCGCACGACGCGTCGCGGTTGCCGGGCGGGGCGAAGCGGAAATCGCCGCCGAGGTCGGTGAACTTGTCCTGGACCTTCACCGGCTTGTCGTCGGTGCCGGGCGGAGGGAAGGGCGTGATGGCGACTGGCTTGCCGTCGATGAAGAGCGCCGCGGCTCCGCGGGCGCGCAGGTGGAGCCGGTGCTTCCCTGGGGGCAGCGTCACCTTCGCGTGGGCGCGGAGGAAGTACGGGTCCGGCCGCGCGGTCCGCACGCCTGTGTCGACGTACTTGTGGGGTACGCGGAAAAAACCGAAGGCGGGCGCCTCATAACGCTCCGTCGCCTTGAGCGCCGCCTCCGGCCATTGATTGGCGGCCGGATTCCATTCCTCGCAGAGCTCCACCA
>Ga0222714_10001447_pt1 | contig 26727 bp, 24 predicted proteins | sample C33_3DmetaG_FD_165048 | JGI IMG/M metagenome (GOLD analysis project Ga0222714, IMG submission 165048) | Estuarine water microbial communities from San Francisco Bay, California, United States - C33_3D | ecosystem: Environmental > Aquatic > Marine > Unclassified | place: USA: California...
CGCGAACTAGATACAAGGTACCAGATCGCACTTCGAGAAGTGACTCATTCTTTTCCGTACGCGAAGGCGTACCCAACACTCACTGCGTATACAGACGCATATCAGAATAACCAATCAAACGTAGACGAGCTCAATAAGGACATGTTCCTGGCGAAAGACTCGTTGCAACGAGATATTAAAACAGTCGCATCACAGATAGCTGAGACAATCAAAAAGATCGCAGCTGTTGAGAAAGAGAACGCGAAGCTTATGGTTGAGCTTCAAGGCCTCGATAACGAGCGACAGGGAGCTATAGGGATGTATGATGACTCACGGTACTGGTACAACTTCCACCGTGGAGAGAACATCGTTTACTTCCTTGCATTATGTACACTCGGCTATGGGGTGTACAAGAATACCCGCACTACGGGATGAGCACATTTTCTGTCAGTATTGTATAGACAATGAGCTTCATCAGCTTTATGAAAGATCTTGGTATTGTCCCAAATAGGGGTACGGCTGTTGAGAACGACCCTGGGCTGCATCAAGGTCAACAGTTCATGGACTTCAACAGAATGTACACGCGGGAGGTGGCACCGCAGTACGCTGGTCTACAATCAACTGGAATTCCGGGTGTTGGCACCACAGTTGAAGCGATGAGCAGCGACGGTAGCGTGTCAACTGCCGGAGGATCGAATACGTCTACTCGAGATGTAACTAGGCTTGAGGACGAGTTCAACCGCACCGTAGCAGAGTATAACTCTCTCTACAAAGTCTTCTCAGAAGAGATGGTCAAGAAATCGGCAGCGGATAAGGAGATTCGTCAGTACTATGGCCAGGCTGTGACAACTGGTGATGGAAACTATTCGTATGTGAATGACTATGGATATACGCACAAGTATTCGAACGATGCTTGGTCCTCTAACGCAGATAACTGTCCTAGCGATCCTGAAACAGTATCGAATGAGTCTATGCGCAAGTTCGGGAAAGGGCCTGACATGGGCTCTGGACAAGCGTGTGGTGTTTCCGGGCGCAATGTTCGCAACGCTGATACTGGAGAGAATGCTTGGGTAGATATTAAAGGCTACAAGCACATTTACTCAAGCGATGTTTGGGCAAGCAAACAGTCTTCTTGTGATGTTCCTGTCACAACGCTCAGTGCTGCGCAGTACAACGCTATTCCATCAGGCGGTCCAATGACTACAACTGACTATTGCATGCAGCTAGATGTGAACCCAGGCGTGTGGAAGAAACTAATGCAGCTGAACAGTAGGCTCACTGAGCTCGCTGGGGAGCTGTCTATTGAACTTGGTAACGTAGTTGTTGACGATGTGAAGATCGCAATGGCGAGAGATATCGAGAGAGATCGTTTGAACAAATATACTGCCCAGCTCGGTCAACAACAGACCGAGATCGCATTGTATTCGCAGAGTATGGAAACGGTCCAAGGCGAACAGGAGTCATCGGCGTTGCAGAGCACGGCAGCCTGGACACACCTGATTATGTGGGTCTTAGTTGTCGCGTTGGTTGTGAGCATAACTATCCGCGCATTCTTCTCTGGGGATTCGACGCCTGTAATGGATGGCCTTGCTGTTGTCGGGGCTATCATAGTCCTCTACTTGATCGTTGCACACTGGATGTCGAAGTCATCATAATTTGTCGGACTATAGTATAGATGCAGAACGGAGATTATCCTTCAATCCTCAAGCTTAAAGAACTAGAGGCGGTCACTAACATGCTGATAGTCTCCTATGGTGACGTACAAGCAGCATATGAGCAAGCGATTTCGATTAAAGATACTAAGGACGCCAAGCGTTGGCTGAGTATCATGGACGGGATAAACTCTGACCTCAATGCGATAACATCTAGTGCTGGCGACGTGATACGTAAGATAGAGAGAAGCGGTGTTGGCTATCAAGACATTGCCAAACTGGATTCGAAACGGCTTCACCTTCTGTCACGGCAATTGAATGTCAAGGGTATGGAGGCCGCTAGGATGCGGGCAAACCTGACCAATGTTGATGGTGATATGGAGACGAGTGGGAAAGAACAATCAAGCAATTATTTCCAGTTGGCTGTTCTGATGCTTGCTGCTATTGTAATTGCATTGCTCGTCGGTAGAGCAGCGATGACATCTGAGACATCTCCTGCTGAGAATGTTATCCTGGTTGTCGCTATAGCGGCACTGCTGTACCACCTAGTGAGCTCACTCGCATAAGAAAATACATTTTTATCGCAGTAGATAGTAGATAAGAAGGTATGGACGATACTAGCCCGGATACAGAACAAGGCAAGTCTCTATTAGCGGCAAATGCTAGTAAGACAAAGCGCGTGCAATCAAGGGCAAACTACATCGATGTGTACGCAGGACCATCCGGCCCTACTAACGCGTCGTATGAAAGTGCAGCTGAAAGCTTCGCTGGTATGGGTGCTCCAAAATCTGAGGACAGAAACGCGCGACAGAGAGAGAAAGTCGATGCCCTGAGTGCGAAGTTTAGGAAGGCCCTCAGCGACTACGCATCCGCTGAGAAGGCAATGAATGACGTTGCATCTGCATATCTTAACTTACAAGATAGCTCGAAGCAGTCAATGGGTGGCCAGTTCGTGAAGGGCTCTGGAGCCACTGTAGCATATATGACGAACCAGGCTACTGTACTACCTGTGGCTTCTATGTCTGTACTCAATCAAATGAAGGGCAAACTGGGGTGCCCCACGCAGGTTGGGACTATCAGTGGCAAGATCGATGATCCGAACGCTATTGGTAGCTTTGCTGGGACAACCCCAAACGCGATCGTGTCCAGACAGTTGCAGGCTGCTCAACCGTGCTCTCGCACAGGCGTGAGCCTTCAAGCAATGGGTGCGACTAACCCGGACACCAACACTGCGTCGTGGAAGGCGTGTACGAAGACTCAATCAGATTGGAGCACAGCGACTCTAACCTCTAGAACAAGCGATGCTGCGATAGAGGAGTGCCGTGTACAGGCTGCCGACAATGGATATCCTGCTTTCGGAGTGACCCTTAATACGGACAGCTCATATACCTGCTCGATGGCACCTCACAACTACAACACTGGCAGCATCAACACAAGTGCGTACGATGTCAAAACTACGTCCGTGATAGCGAAGGTTGACGGCGGCACCAGTAACACCGTGTTCGCGATCTTGTATAACGGTCAGATGGCGACAGGTGAACTAGCGGCCTCAGACAACGATATATCGAAGATGTCATCTTACACCGCTATAGGCCTGACTAGCCCGATATCTGGGTGCAACGCACTTACAAGACCGGCTATCAACGTGACGTCGGCCACATACGGTGGTAATTGCTCTGGTAAGTCCGTGCCGGGATACGCTAAGCGAACACAAGGCAGTTCAACGTATAACATTCAGTCTGGTAACTGGACTGATGCGACCAATAATGCGGTGCGAGGCCAGACTACTGCAGGATATACCATCGGTGGCGGCGACCCTGCATTTGGGTGCGGAAAGGGGTACTCGGCATCATATACTTGCACTGGAAGCGACACGAAGACTATCTCAATGGACCCTATCGCTTCCTACCAGACCGCGATGTTCGACTGTCAAGCGGAAGCAAACCAATGTGGATTGTCACGTCTGACGATTGGTGACGATGGAAATGCCGTTCTTACTAACGGCGATGGGAGCATCGTCTGGCAATCTGGTGCAACTGGAGCACGTCTAGCATATCCGCCGCGTGTCGCGTCTAAGGGTAAGTATGGAAGGAACTACCTGCAAGCAGGAGAGTTCCTGAGACAGAGTGAGTTCATTGGTTCTCCAAGTGGCACATACTGGATAAAAGCTTATTTGAATACGAACAGTCAGCTTGGCGTGGGGATTCGATATGCGGTGATCTCGTGCAGTGGTGTTACGAATGTGTCACAGAACCCAAATAGCCAAGGTGCCTCCGGTGACGTTGGACCTGGATCGAAACCGGCGATGGGTGTCTATACGATGTCTGAAGGTTCTGTTACGCCTGCACCAAGGGCGTTCGCGTATGTGGATGATGAAATGAAAGCCCGTCCATTTCCTGGCCAGCACACACTCGGAACAAAATACACCAAGTTTAGTGGGTATAACTCACCTGGGTACGATATCGCTCCACCAATACCGAACAGTACACCAGACAATTGCACATCTGAGTGCAGCGCGAGAGATGACTGTTACGGCATAGCATTCGACAAGAGTAATAACAACTGTTGGTTGAAGGGCGCTAGCATGTTCCCTGTTGCACGTCGAAACCTTGACTCGACGACGGATACATACGTCAGAATGATCCAGCCTACATATAACAAATCATGCTCAACAGATGTGATTCCGTCATATGCGAATGTCATTAATGGTCTTCCGTTGGGAGATCCAATGACGATGTCCTCACAGTGTGGTCTCGCGAAGGCGATATTCGCACAACAGGCTGTCGTTAAGGCGAAATTCGACGCCCTAGAGCAGGTTGCTGGTGAGGTCTCAGCAGCACTGAAACGACTTGCAGCAGAAGACCAGTCAATGGACAACAGGTTGCTCAAAGAGATGCGCAGGCTGCAGAAGGATACTGAAACATACAGAAAAGTGGTAGAGCAGGCTGGTGGAGCAGAGGACACGGTTCCTACTACTAACGCAATGGCGTCATCATCAAGCACCGAGCTGTCATCCGATAGCGTGCAGTATATGCTATGGGCCGCGCTCGCTGGAGTCGGTGTCCTGGCAGCCCTTAAGGCCTCGCGCTAGACAGGCCTACAACCCACATCGTATATAATTATCTCAATTGGTATATATACGATGAGCTCAGGATCTGACTTTAATTCTGATGTTGTCAAGCAAACCCAAGCTCGACAGGCTGCTACACTCAAAAACATCCAGCAGCTTCAAGACCTTGAGAAGCAGTTGTACCAGAAGCTTGAAAGTGATTCAGCTAATGGTGTGGCTCTCGCTAAACAGCAGGCCACAATCACCAAGATCAACGAATTGTCTCAGATGCGTATGACGATGTTCGAAGAGCTGGACGCGATGTACAAAGGTGTGCAAGGGCGCGTCGCACAGAGCCGTGTGGACTTGGTCGACCAATTGGTTGTTACAGGGGTAGTTGAGAAGGAACTGAACGCCGCAAAGGCACGACTCAACGCAATGAATACAGACAAGCATAACAAGATGCGAATGGTTGAGATTAACACATACTATAGCCAGAAGTATCGCGCACAATCGTCTTTGATGAAGGCCATTATTGCGATCTCACTTGTCTTTTTAATTCTTATAGTTGTGGCAAAGAAGGGATGGGTTCCAGAGAATATCATGAATGGCATCATTGGTGTATGGACGGTCCTCTGCGCGATCTACCTCATCCGTAGGGTTTATGACCTAAATTCCAGAAACAACATGAACTTCGACGAGTATGATTGGGCTTGGGATCCTGATGCCAATAACCCGACGGTTCTTCAATACGACCAAGACCAACTACAAGGAGCAACTACTTCACTTGAGGATGATGCGAACAGCTTCGCTGCTAGCCTTGGTCTTGGATGTGTCGGCTCGAATTGCTGTGCGAGTGGCACAACGTATGATAGTGACAAGCAACAGTGCGTTGAGGGATTTGGTGGAATGCGGCAATCGGTATCTTATGTAGAGGACCCAGTCGCACCTTGCCCGTGGAAACAGCAGCAAACAACTGTGGTTCCATTTAGCGACAGGGACGACGGCTACGTGCGAATTTAATCTGGTAGTATATTAGTTATATGTCCTGCTCACAGACTGATGTTGACAATGCCGCTATGGCGAAGATAAAAGAAATGATTCAGGGCTCCACTGATCCAGCGCAACAACAACAGCTCCAAAACATATTCAACTCAATGGGGTTGCCTAGCAACAGAATGAACGGTATAGTGGCAAACCTGCAGTCGATGATCACTTGTGATACTGATTGTCAGAAGCGCAAAAAAACCGATGAGCTACGTCGTAAATGGATGGCTGCCAAGGAAGACTTAGCGACAGCGCCAAGCAACGTACAGAGTACAGAGAAGGCGTATTATGTGTTCAAGGACGGTGAAGTCGGCTATAGACAGATGCTTGTCGATAGATACACCAAGGTCGCCAACAAGCGCAGTACAGCTGCTAAAGCTTCCCACCACGAGCTGATGGAAGAGCTCGACACTCTTCTGAGCGACTACACTGCCGAAGTCGCATCTGCAAAAAGACTTCGTGAGCTCCTGAATATAAGGCTTACTGAGAATAGGCAGCTTAGCCTAGCTGTGGACAGCGATGTTGCGGCAGTCCAGACCAACGATAGGCGCGTGGTTTATGAGGACTGGGCGCAAGGTTGGCTTCACACTGTCAAGCGATTATTCACGATCATTTACATCGTTCTCTCCGTGGTGTTGCTTTACACCGGGTCATTCTTCCAGAAGAAAGGGTATGCAACGGTGAAAGGGTGGCTCCTGCCCATAGGGCTAGTCGCGTTCCCATTCATCGTCTCTTGGCTGGTGAGAACAATCGGTACAGCATACCAGACAGCTGAGTGGTACGCGGACAACAAAGCTCCGAAAGACGTCTACACCGGAACTGACCAGTAACATAATGAATTAATATGTATATCGTGAACAGATCTATGTTCACAATATCCGATCGCTATAAGCAAAGTAAGTGTTGACAATGCTCTTATGTTCTATTGTGGCGATTTGTACACAACTAACAAGTTGTTGTCACACGTATTAACCAACGATGGTATTTTCAACAGTGTGAACACGCAATCCCTATAGTTGCGCGTCCACTCTGTGATCTTACGCTCGAATAGTGCGATCTCACGACTAGTGATATCCTCTATTATGTAGTATCCACCAGCCTTCAGTTTATGAATGCTGTTCTCGAAGAAGCAGACATTGGCTAAGAACGTATGCAGTCCGTCTTCAATTATTATGTCGAACTCCTCTTGCAAAGTCGGATCTCTCCACATGTTTCTTATTACGGCCGGATTCGTCTGGTCACAAAAGAACGTTTTGATTCGATCAGTTGTGAATAATATCCCATCATCGATATCGGCGCCGAAAATTTGGGCATTCGGGAAGAATTCTTCCCAACCATAAAGGGATGCTCCAGGTCTTCCGTCAGCACCCATGTTTGAAGGAACCGCTAGATTGTTCGTACCAAGTCCGAGCTCGAATATACGTAACTGCTGGTCGCGTAAGCTACTGAATATGCTGTAATAGAACGTTGTGTAGTTGTGCCAACACTCGCAGATATCCGATGACCCTTTGTCGCTTTTGTTCCTGCCCATTATCTCACACAACTGAGTACTCTGTTTTTCATCGAACGTGTACTCCATGCTTTATAATAGGAGATAGACTATGTTCGAGACCTTAACGCAACCACATTAACTCAATTTGCTTCTTAAACAAAAAAAAATATATCATCAACGTCCTTACATATCATCGATCGCATCGCCCTCGTCATTGTCGTACAACACTGCCACGTTCTGCCAGCCGTTTTTGTATCGACCGTATCGCTTGTCAAGGAACTCATACAGCTCCCGACCTTTCGGTACGCCTCGACCATAGTTGCCCGTGTACCATTCTCTGAAAGTGTGCAGGATCTCTGTCTTCTTGATTTTGCTTCCCTGCTTCCGGATGATCTTCTCTTTTGCGAACTCAGCGAGGTAGTCCTGACCTTCACGATACTCATTGCTCGCAGCGAGCACCATATCGCAATCGTCGACGTTCCCCTGAGTCTGAAACGCTTTCTCTACAAGCATCGAGGTGAAGATTGGCGCCCACTCATTGAAGTTCTCGTCCAGCTTCTTGTCTAGAGGGTACTGGTAAGGGAATTCGTCCTTAGGGAACTGATGGTCGTCTTCGTACGGCTTGTCAAGGAACTTCGACATGAAGTCGCATACTCTGATACGCCTCCATGTACCGTCATCATTGCTCTTGATGTCAAACAGCGTGTTCGTACAGACAACCAGCTTGAACTGCGGCATGAACGTCACTGTGTCCTTGAACAGCGCACGTCCCTGCAGAGGGTCTCCTCCGGTAATCTCCTTCATAATACCCTCGTTAATCTTGTCGCCTTTGCTAGGTTCCTGCATAACCGCGTATCTCACACCCATCAATTGTACGATCTCTGATGATGTGCTGCCAATGCTGTTCCTGCCCTGTGTGATCAATGTGACCGGTACAACGCCCTTGTAGTCACCGAGGCACTTCGACATCAGATCGACTAGACACGACTTCCCGTTTCTACCCGTACCAGTGTAGATGTTGAATGTCTGGTTCTCCAGGGTTCCTATCAACACTGATGCGAGATGCTCCCACATGTACCTGCGGAGTTCAGGTGCGGGAAACAGTTGTTCCATGAAGGTGTTGAGCTTCTCGATCGTCGGAGCGTGCACGTTCGGGCTGAGTGGTACGTAGTCGATGTTTGTGCATTTCGAGATGTAGTCGTCTGGTTGTCCCTTCCTAGCGATCTTTGCCTTGAAGTCCACAACATAGTTGTTGAAGCACAGTAGGTACGGGTTTTGGTCCAGCTTGCTGATGAAGTCCTGGTCGTAGAAGAGTTCACGGGCCTCACGCATTATGTTGTTCTTCCACTGGGTCTTCTTCAGCAGCACGGCGATGTCCGCCATCTTGCTAGTGCGTTTCCTGATCGTCTCATACGACGCATCGGTCTGTTCCATCGTCTGCATTTTGGTAGCGTACTCGTGGATCCTCACCAAGTACTCTTGGTGCATCTCCTTCGAAATACACAGACGTAGTGTGTTCCCCTGGTCAATCTCGAACCAGCGCTGACCGTTGAACTCGTACCAAATGTTCTTGCTGATGCTCACACACACGAATCTGTCTTTGAAGATATTGAACAACACTGTCGCAAGATCGAACTCCGTTGTGTCAGCCACCGTCTGCTCGATAGAGTAGCTAATGGTTTCCTTGTGGATCGCTTCGTACTTCTCACGCGCGTCATTCTTGCACCAATACATGACAGACCTGTGCGATAGCCCATCTGGGTTCGCGTGGTCAAACCCCTTCCAGGTCTCGAACAGATCTGGAACCATTCCCCAATCGAACTTGCCGTCGGATCCCTGCAAGGTGTTCCGGCACCCATCTTGTGAGCTGAACTTCAGCCAGGTGAGGAACATCTTCGGGTGTGTGTTTGCAAGTGCCCAACCAACACGAATCCATTTCGTGTAGCTACCTGGACCATAGTACTGTGTTGGGAGTGCTAGCGTATACTCGTGCGCTTCCTTGAGTTTGTAGTTGCAAGGATCTATCCCATCGAGCCATTCCTCAATCAGCGCATCAAGTGTCGCAGCTGAGTCGATCTTATCAAGGCGCGTCATACTAAGTACGCGCCGCATCGGCACTGCTTGGGCCGCCGGCTTACGCGCCTGCCCTTGTCTCCCCAGACCCTTCGCTGCCTCATCGAATTTCGTTTGCATACTGGCCTTCAAAGTGCACCCTGGATGGTCCCGGTAACGAGCTGACAGCTTCAGGAAGTGTTTCTTTGTGTCGAACTTGCTGACATCACACTCTTCGATGCCCCAGGCAGCCCCGCTGCTGCGGTATGTCAACGCATAATGGTGCTTGATGAGATAGGCCTCGTGTCCCGGCTTTCTTGACCCATACATCTGCCAGTTCACGAATCCTTTCGTGACCCCTTCGTCCAACACCTCGTCCCAGGAGTTCTTTACACCCAGATCATCCCACATTGTAGCGATCTCGTGCAGCACAGCATCTCTAACCAGTGACTGTATCGCCTTATGCACTTTCATCCCGAACACGATATGGATACCGTCCTTCGTTTTCTCTGGCAGGCGGTTAACATTGCCTTTCTCCAACACGAACACGCTCACTTCCGTGCCATCTTGTATGTCGACGAAGCTTGTCAGCTTGTCCGCGTAGCACATCACCAAGTCAACGATGTGCTCGGCTGTGTGCCGGCGTTCTGTCACACTTGGCTCGTAACGCAGGTCAACATCGATGAGCATCGGTCCATCCTCGACGAGCTGCTTCTCTGTCATATACTCCTTCTGGCCATTCACAAACACTTTGTCGTAGTAAGCTTGCATGAATCTTTCGTGTTCCTCATCAGGGACCGTATACGCCCCTCCGTGCACACTCAGGTCCTTGTCGGGTATTCTTGTGTGCGTGAACGGCAGTCCCTTCGCGGCGGTGTAGAGCCGAACACAAGCATCGAATTCAGTACCTTTGCTTGCCATTATCAGTTTGGTATAATTGGCGGAGATATTTCTGCATCAATTTTGCGCGGATGTAATTTTGCGCAGATGTGGTTTTGGGCCGTGTGTTCACTCACCCGGGTCGTGCTTCGACCACACAGCACAATAATAGTTAAGAGAGGATGTTTAGACATAAACCTACATTCAGAGTAATAACAATGGCAAGTGGAACTGTCACTATATCGAAAGAGACCGTAAACCGACTAGCGAAGGACATAAAAGCTCTTAGCTCTGACCCGCTGCACTCGCATGGGATCTATTACGAACATTCAGATACAGACCTACTAGTCGGTAGAGCAATGATAATTGGCGCGGAAGGAACACCATACGACGGTGGCTACTACTTTTTCAGACTGGATTTCCCGTGCGATTATCCACACGCTCCACCAAAAGTGACATTCCTAACAAACGGCGGCGATAGAGTTAGGATGCACCCAAACCTTTACAGAGATGGAAAGACTTGCCTATCGATGCTCAATACGTGGCACGGGCAGTCTGTAGGTGATCGCTGGACCGGATGCCAGACAATCGCATCAGTACTTCTAACGATCAGTTCGATTCTTACCAGAGACCCTCTGTTGCATGAACCAGGCGTGACAGCACACCACGCGGACTTCGAGCCATACACTTCGATCGTTGAGTACATGAACACAAAACTCGCAGTTGTCGACATTCTCAGTGGTAGTTCTCTTCCGTCGGGCTTCGAGGCACTACGCGCGATCGCCAGGGAACATTGTGTTCAGACTACTGCTAGGAAGCGCGCACTTCTCGATGCTGTATCCGCGAAATTCGCAGAGCAGTATGGGGAAGAGAAGAAAACGCTTACAACAGCGATATACAGGAATGTCTGCTCAGTCGACTACGCGACACTACCAGCCAAGCTCGAAACGTTGATAGAAGCTTGTAAAATTGATTCATGTAGCAAATAAAAAGATCGCTCCACTATATATCAGCCATGCACTTCTGCGTAAAATGCGACAACATGTACTACTTGAAGCTCAAGGAGTCTGAGGGGAAGACACTCATCTACTACTGCCGACACTGTGGCCACCAGGCCGACGATCTGACAGAGTCGGATGTTTGCGTGCTCAAGACTCAAGTTAACAGGAGCGAGGAGAAATACGCACACGTCATCAACGAGTATACCAAGCAAGATCCAACTCTCCCTAGGATCCGCACAATTAGATGCCCCAGACAGGAGTGTCCTAGCAACTCCGGAGACGCTGAGAAGGAGGTCATCTACATCCGTTACGACGATGCGAACTTGCGGTACGTCTACATGTGTGCCCACTGTGACACTACTTGGAAGACCAGCGAGCAGAAATAGCCAGAAAATCGAAGACCTACTTAAATATATTTCTTGCGCAAGTATATCAGCATGAGCGACTCAGAAAGCGAACTTGCAAGCCAGGCATCCGAACCCGAGGAGTACTCTGGTGACGAGGAGCCTCAGCAACCTCGGTTCCAACCGCGATTCCAAGCACAAGACAACGATAGCGACTTCAGTGCTGGGGACTCGGACGAGGAGGACGAAGAGGACGACGGATCTGAGAAACTGTTCAAACCGGCAATAAAGATTGGGAAGATAATCCCTACTGGCGAGATGGAGATCGCTGGGCTCGACAGTGATGATGAGTATGAGGACGACAGCATCGGAGATATAGACGAAGAAGAAGAAGAAGAAGAGGACGAGGCTGCCGTCAGCAGCGTCACGCACCAGAAACAGAAGGTGGCCTCTCCGGCAGAGCCAGCCGCGATGAGTGGCAGCGACGATGAGGATGAAGCGGACGTTGCGACTGATGACGAGGACGAAGCTGATGAGGCGTATCTCCAAAAGATCGATAGAGAGGTCGTGTCGTCGTACATCCAGGATATGCATCCAGAGTCGAAAGCTCACAACTACGATGAGGTTCGCGCTCTCGCGAACGTTGTACGTAACGAGCTTGGCACGATCATAGACGAGCTCCACCGCACCATACCAGTCATGACGAAATTCGAGAAAACCCGCATCCTCGGTGTCAGAGCTAAACAACTCGATGACGGTGCGCAGCCATTCATCGCCGTCCCAGATGGGGTCGTTGACGGCTACACTATCGCAATAGAGGAGCTTTCAAGGAAGGCGATCCCATTCATCGTAAGACGTCCGCTTCCAAATGGCGGAGCCGAGTACTGGCGGGCATCCGACTTGGAGCTGGTGTAAACCGCCGACAACGCAGCAATTCTTTTTCACGCTTGGTGAATGAAAAAGAATTTGACTTCAAATACCTAACACTTCCACCTACACCCACACGAGATACACGTGACGTATGTTGTCATCGGCTCATCAGCAGAACGCGTCTGCAGCTGGTAGTAGGAGCACTCTTTTGAGCCACACTTCCTGCACGTGTAGCTGTCAGTGTTAGCCTCCAACTTCGGCGCATATCGCTCTTCATCTCTGTCCTTCTTCTTCTGGATCAGCTCCTCCCATCTCGTAGGCAGGAGCTCCTGGTGGGTCATCGTTGCGATGATGTGTGGCTTCACTTCGCCGCTTGACACCAGTTCTGCAACCTGTGGTCTCTGCAGGTTCATCCACACGGATCGCAACCTGTCTGTGTAGATACGAACGAAGTGCGGATTTTCCCACTTCTTCACTACATTCTTGCTGTCGGCATCGAGCAACGCAGCGTTGAAGATCCCCTTCTCAATGTTGTCTGCGTGAGACTTGCGCGGAACTGACTTGCGAAGCTCGGATCGCACGCCCTCCCTGAATACAGCTGGCTCATTAATTGTCCTCATCAGTGGTATGTTGATGAAGACATATCCCTTTAGGCTACTTCAACTTTCTGTGCATCTAAGCATCATCGTCACTGTAATAATACTCATCTGGTTCAAGTTCTGAACCGCCACAGCCCGCACCAGCCTCTGCCATACTGGCCTCTGCCATACTGGCATCTGCCATACCGGTCTCTTCCGCACTCTCTCCGAATTCGTCTTCCTCCCCTTCGTCTTCCTCATCGTCAGCATCATCGCTACACTCCTCCTCGCTATCGCTATCTCCGCCAACAACGAACCCATCCTTCAGATATCCATCCTTCGTCTTTTTGGACTTCGGAATGCTATCCAGCTCGTCTTCTTCTTCCGACTCGGATCCGTCCAAGTCCTCGAAGCCACCAAACAGTGCATCATAGAGCTTCTGCCATCCATCGATTTCTAGGTCACACAGCTGTCCGTCCTCATCTCTAGCCACAATGGCCATCGTGCCAAAATAAAGCGGTGTGTCTACGGGAGGTGGTAGCTCGTATTTGTTCTCGGTGCCGGCACGCCCACTATCCTTCGCCCAAAGCTCAACAGCTCCCACAGCAGAACTGGTGCCAGCGCCTTTCGCTAGACCAACTGGCCATGCGGCGCGACGCTCAAATCCATCTGGCTTCTTGAGCCCACACTTCTTATACAGCACCTCTTCAGTCACATCCTTCGCATTTAGATGCTTAAGTGTACCAGTCTTATCTACGAGCACGATCCGTGTCATTATTGATGAATGTGTTACATGAATCGGTTTAAATGGTTTGACGCTTTATCTTTACCAGTATGGTGCGCGTGTATAACAATAACGGACCTGCGCTTAGCGCTGTAGACACAGCTCGCATCGAAGCATTCAAGACTCACACCGCAACTAGAACAAGATACTTCACAGACAAAGGGATCTTCGAACTCGATGGGAAGGACATCAGACGCGTAGATATTGTTGACGGTGAGGTCATACTATCGGAAAGGTTCATTGGTGACCAACAGGTGCAATTGCTCGTAGACACATCTAGCGAATCGTTATCTCAAGACAAACATTTCCAGATTCCTTTCGGTTACGTGAGACAGAGTGTCGATATCTCTTCATACCGTGTCGCGGAACACGCCCAGCCACGCCTCGTCGTGATAAGAGACGACAATGGTAATGTGTCAGACTACTACATCGATACAACGATGTCGGCTGACAGCCCAGAGGTCACCGATGCCGTATCTACGTTACTAATGCAGCTTTAGTTTTCCCAGCACTGTATAAGCAATGATAGCGTGGGTCGCCCGATGGAGTATTACGTCACTTCTACTCATCTTACTAGTTCATTACATCTACTCGTTCCTAATAGACACGCTGACAGTCCCGAAGGTGAAGGATCTTGTTCATAGACCCGCTATAAGGTACAACGAAATCCTCTCAGACATCTCGTCGCCAAAGGCACCTGATGATGAACCAGTTCAGGCCGACATGCAGGCCGAACTGAAAACGTTCCTGATGAACATGAAGCAAAACAATCCAGAACCTGGTCCGTCAACTGGAGATGGATTGGGAGCGTACAGTGCTTACTAAACGGAGTTAAAGGCGTAGGCGGATACAGAGCAAGATGATTGCTCTAGCTGCTACACTTGAACGATTTCCAGACGTCGAACTTTCTTACGACAAAACGCTCGATAAGAAAGTCCGGGCAGATGCTTTCTCGGTTGTCCCAGAAGGTGACACCTCAATCCTTTGGATCACATATGTTGGATCAAAAAGAGTTGCTATCTTGATGAGAATGGGGAAAGATGGTGAGATATCAAGCGCTGTACCAATGGTGCTCGCTTTCCACGACGACTTATCGCTTGGCACAGGAACTATGCTACTTGGCATAACATTCAAATGTTCTGACATGACTAATTTCGCGTGCACGGACATCATATTACATCGTGGCCAGGACGTGCACCGCCTTAGGATGATCGAGAAGATGGAGCTCCTGTGCCAGATCCTGGAGACACAGATCGATTCTCGTGTGCAGACACGGGGTGGACTGTCAGTCGGGCTCCCACCAACAACATCTTCATTCATCGAGGCAGTTGACATAGCCAGATCGCTGCCATACAATGTGAGTCACATCCGTTCCCTGCTGATGCGGAACTCTCGTGCACTAGGTCTCACGCCCTATACTGCATCGTCAAAGACTCTAGCTGTACTCATTGCTAAACCCGCTGTCCAGCAAGACATCTACCATCTTTATACATCTGATGGTAAGAAGCATAGGATGCCTGCAGCAGTTCAGGACTACGAAACTAGTGTCATGCTGAACAAAACGTTCAGAACAATTAAAGAGAACGCGAACTTGGATGCGCTCGAGGAAAGCGATGATGAGGCCGACTTCGAGGATGTCCGCCCTGATAAGTACGTGGATCTTAAGAAGAGTGCCGCGTACGTATGCGAATACATCCCAAAATTTGGCAAGTGGCAACCTGTCCAATACGCATCGCGTTCCAAGAAGCTTACTAGCTCGAGGGAACTCGCCGAACTTGAAAGAAAAAATACACGGTAATAGTATACTATGTCAGGACCAGCAGACTTCAATACTGACGGGGTTGTAGGAGAATACAGTGCAGGCCCCTTAACTGCAGAAACGAACCCTAACTTCGCGCAACCACCCGACTTGTTCCCATCAAACCGCGCGTTCGTTCCGCCACACGGATGCGCCGGTACTAAGTCAAATGTGGTAGCCGCCCAGGGAATTTTCGGGCCATATAGTAAGATGAAGGGGGGTACCGTCAAACTATCCACACATAGCGGAGATGGAGGGAACGCCGATGTTCCTGTTCCAGGCCCCGCTTCTGGTCACAGGGAAGTAGGCAAATACGATGCGGGAGCTGTCAAATCCGACACAACACACGCCAGACAAGCTGCTGGCAAACGCAGAACCCGCAAAGCAATGTCTAAGAAGTCTCGTGGGCGTCGCTCCCGCTCTCACAAGGGTGGTGCGCGTAGGACCAGACGTAGCCGCAAGCACATGATGCGATCACGTAAAGCTCACACACGCAATAACAAGCGACGTGCCCGCAAGCGTACCAGACGTATCCGCAGAGGTGGCGCTGCACAGCCTTTCAGCAACCAGCCCCTCTCGTTCGGTTATGGTATCGACGCTAAGCATCTATCACCATCTGAGTCGGCTCTTGCCAACCCAGCACCCATTGAGGCATACGATAGCTGCGCAAAAGTCCAAAGAAACTAACTTGTAAGGACAATGATTTTGTAATACTTACGCACAAAATCATTCCTTTCTATACGTGAGCACGTTTCGCAACTGCTCTGGCGTACAACTCCAAGGGTACATCGAGTCAACATATCCAGGTACATCTATAGTCTCTAAAGCTACGACGTTCTCTATAATCTGTGGTGCCCCACCAAGCCTGTGGTCTGTCGCGATATAATCCGGACACACAACACGCTTGCAGTTAATGGACAGAAAAGCCAGCGCTGGTACGAATGTACCAACTGACATCACAAGCGTCTCTGCACCAAGCATAGTTACAATGTCTTGCAGCAATGGTCGTCCAATACACACTCGCACGCCCCCACACACGGCAATACAACCAACTACAGGATTCATCGCATCTTCTGCGATCACTATTGTATCTCCTCCTCGTTCTCTTAGAATCTGTGCGTAATAGGCTAACGGAGGAGGCACATACGCTGAAGCGTGATTAGAGAACGTTCTGAAGATATCTCCACTGCGTATGTGCACAACTGTAGACCCTTCTCCAAGCGCTGGCACACTCCCTACATCGACTACAAACGAACGCCGCAGTAATTCGCGAGCTAAATCGCTATGCATTCGTAGATCGCGCACTGGTCTGAGCAAATGGTAATCGTCAGGTGCTATATAAACATCTGCAGAAACACAATTAGGGATATCGATTCTCGTGGATCTCCAAATGTCGCTTTGTGGAATAATAAGCCAGGTCTTGCGCTCTATTGCTTCCATTAAACCATGGTATACTTGGACTATGTTATTACCTAACCGACCATACCAACATTGTATCACTACTGGCATTGCGTTACATAGGCCATTTGCATTTATATCAGGATTACGACACTTACTGCAAGAACATGTATGACTTCTAGAGTACTTACACCAGAAACCAACCATATTATGCCGAGTCACCATCTCGTGCCCTCTATCTCGTTAAGGTGCGAAGGCCACGCGAGGAACGTGAAAGCACATAATACAGCTACAGCTACTATTGCGATCATTGCTTATTGCAGTCTGTCACGCGGAGCATGCTGTTTCAGTTTTCCACACGCACCGATGCTATTCCCTAGAACGCGACAAGGCACTTCGGAGCAGACTTCTTCTTCGCTGGCCTGCGCCTAGTAACATCATCCCACTCGCCTTTGACATACCGGACACTGTCCGTTTCGCGTATGATGTAGTTATTCTTCCGATAGAACGCTAGCCGCTTCTTCTGTTGGTTTTCGAAAACATCGTGCGTATCACAGAAGTCGACGACTAAGGGGCGTTCGTGTTTCACCCTCAAGATGCGCCCAACAGCTTGTGTAATGTCCGTTCGCGGTGTCACAAGAAACAACGTACTTAGCGTCTTGATGTCAAGACCCTCAGCTGCCATTGCGTACGTAGCTACCACTACCTTCTTGTCTTCACTGGCCTTCAATGCCTCCTCCTTCATCCCACCTACGTAGTACCCTACAGTAGCTATCCGCCTGTGCTCTACAGCATCGTGTATGTACTTCAGTATGCTCTTGTTCTGTCCTAGAATCATTATCTGTTGATCAGGCTTCTCTCTTAGTTCGTCGACCAAGACCTTCAGTATAAACTCGGTTCTATGGTTGTAGTCGCAGATCTTAGTGATCATCGAGCTATATTGTGGATTGCCTCGGTAGTCTAGAACTACTTCTTCGAAATCGGGGTCTTTCGATATATATTTAATGCACTTTACTAGAACATTATCTTCCGTCTCTCTCTCCATCTTGTATGCGACATCTCCCAAGAACATCTTGAACACGTGCGTAAGACCATCTTTGCGATCCATTGTTGCGCTCAATCCGAGTGTGTATCGTGTTACGATCTTAGACAGCGAACGGCTGAAAACCTCAGACGAGATATGATGACATTCGTCCACAACCGTCAACCCAAACGAAGAAAACATGTCATCCGGATACTCTTTCATCGAGAGAGACTGGAGCATCCCAATGACGATATCCTTGTCCTCGATGTCTATGACCTGTCCCTGGATGGTACCGATGCGCGCACCTGGTAAGAATTCCTCTATTCTCTCCACCCACTGGTTTAACAAGAAACCCTTGTGTACGATAACGAGAGTCTTCCTACTAAGACGACTTATGATGTTTAGGGCCATCGCAGTGTTATGCGTAACCTGAAAATCACCCAACAGATATCGATGGTTTCCGTCTAAAGTAAATCCGTAATAGTCACCACACTCCTCGTGCTCTGTAACAACAATTCTTGTGCGTAAGACATCTTTGCATTGACGCCGAGTTCCGATACATCTCTTCCTCTTAACCCTTACTGGGATGTCCTCTAATCCAGGACCATGAATGTTTGTTCTGTAGTATGTCCCTTCCTTCTTCTCTCCTTTGTAGACACAACTTTTCACACATTCATGTTTGTATGCGGCAAATCCAAGAGAACGTGCTATGAAGATAATATCATCTAGTAGGCGTTCGTTTTTCTGAATGATATCATATCCTCTCTCCTGACAGTGTCCGTCAGAGTCAATTAGTCCGGCTAGCACCTGCAACTGGATCTCGCGAGAGTTACACTTGTACTGCATTGGGATATGTTTGTTCATGATGAGATCCATCTCACGCAATGACGATAATAATGGATTCTTTTTACCAGCGCCAGTTGATAGCGCCCATCCTATGTTATTTCTATCGTGTCGCCGTATTTTCATTTCTTGTACTCGAGCTAGCTGTGTCAAGTAGTCTTCTATTTCTTCGTCTACCGTTGTGATAGAAGTTGTTCTAGAGTTACCATCACCAAGCCACAGACCTAGGAAGTACGGATCCAATGGGACGTCTTTGTGACTGAAAGCTACTGGAACTCTATATCCACAGAGTACACCCCCTCTACCACGATATGACTCCGGTAGTCCTAACCAATCTTTCACACTGATATCGACTACAGTACCTTTTCTCAAAGTCTTGCTATAGTCACTTGAACATTTGAGAGAGAGAATATGACTCTCGTTCACAATATAGCTGTCACCTTTTCTAGGAGTTACTTTGTAAAGCTTTTCCTTTCCACGTGCAAGCGACATCACATTCCTAGGCGTACTATCGTCTCCCATCAACTGGTCTCCAACCTCGATATCCTGAACCATCTTCACTGAGCCATCGTACATCATAATTTTCGTATCGCGACCGTGGCATTTGCCGAATCCGCACGGGATGTCTAGCAAACCACCACCACCATAGCTGTTTGTAGTAGTCTTCATGTAGGCATCAATAATATTGACCTGGTAGTCGCGGAGAGAACCAGCAAACTCAACTGATATCTCGTCGCCATCCCCAATACGGTACCCTTCTGGCTCTCCAAAGTGCTCTATACCGAAATACTTCGGCACGTACAACTTGCTTGCGTTCTCTCTATAAACAGGAAATGAAGGAGGTTGGACCGGAGATTTAGGTATGTGCGGTTTTACTGTCAGCGACTCACGTATGAATCGTTGATCTGGGGATTCGACACATTCTTTGTACATAGTATAGCCCTTTGGGCCAAGGTAGGTTGCTTCGCTACTCATAGTGGATTACATGCACTCTGTTGCACTGTTTAGGTGTGTTTCTAGAGAGAAAGAGGCGAATAAATTATCGTATCATATCTTATAATGCAGTTCCTCAAAACACTACTGAAGGCTGAAGAGCGTCACAAGCGCGTGCTGGAGTTCATAATGGCCGTCTACATTGTGTTCGACATCGACACCCCAATGGAGCTAGCGAAGCTAGTTGACTCCCCTATGGGCAATGTCGTCGTTGTTCTCTTGGCTCTTTCTATGTTCGCAGCTGCAGGACCTATCGCAGGAATCCTTGCTCTCGTCGCAGCTCATACCCTTATCAAGCGATCTAGCAGGGAAACTGGCTCCTTCTACACGCAGGGTGCTGGAAAAGCAGAAGAAATCAAAGCAGAGATGCTCGAGAAGTACAACGCGTACCCAAAGAGCCTGGAAGAGGAGGTCGTCGAACAAATGGCCCCGCTTGTAGGTCCTGATGCCAGTTCCTCTTTAGACTACAAACCCGTGCTTGATTCTCTCCACGATGCTGCACCTATCAACTACGAGGGTGTTATCTAATCATTATAAGATCATATGTTTCGTTACTGCCACATATGATTTACAAGTCCTTTAGAGTGCCTTAACGCAGATGCTGTAGATCAATCGCGAAAGGATGTACTCGACAATAAGGACGCTTCCACCTACAAGCGCACCGAACACGTTACCTCCGATGTCCTTCTTATTCGACTCAACGATGTTCTTCAACAAGTAAAACCCACCCATGAGCATGTTGATAAGAGCGAAGATCATCAGAATGTAGTAGAGAGAGCAGTACTCCTTCCCCAGTGGAGACAGAAACAGTTCAGTGAAGTCCATCTTATGCTTTATGGTGATATTATTGTTTTCAGGACACCAGAAAAGTCCTTAATATATCAGCAACTACTTCTCTTCATCTACCGCGCAAGTATCTTCCAACACTTTCAATGCTTTCTGTTTGCTCTTGGCTGATAACTCAGCTTGCGATTTCTGCATCGCATTCACATACCCTTCTGCATCCTTCCCACCGTTCTCCCACCTCGGAAACATCGAGTCTAGTTTTGCCAGCTCGTTTTTACGCGCGACCTGGTTAACAACATCGATTGCCTTTCCGCCTAGATCGTCTTCCCACCCAGCCTGTTCGTCTTTGATGTACCACTTCTTGTCATGCACATGTACTGGTCTCTCCCTTTGGGCGTGATCTTTGACATGGTCTTTGATGAGGGCGACTATCCTCTGCGGATCCCCGCTTATCTGGTCGGAGGCTGCTGTTATTCTCTCCACCAAGCTGTTTGCGAATGCCTGAATTGACATCGCATCTTTACACTGCTCATTTAAGTACAGACTGATGTTGAACTGTTGGTTATGACTATTTACATGGTTGTGGTTTCCGACGCGTTGAATCACTTCCATCATCTGGTTATGGTGTAGCGTCCCTTGACCATTCATAGCTTTCGCTAACTCTTCCACAATTTTTGTGACGAACGTCTGATCAATGATTTGACCGTTTGGTTGGCTCGTCACATCTGGCGCATTTGGCTCGTATGTACACGTTGCCTTGTGACGGTAATAGCTGCTATGGTGGTTGTATGTTTTTCCACATTCACAGCAAAATTTCTCTGTGTCCTGTTCGTGTTTTTTTGTGTCAAGACATGTAGCATCATGTAGCATTTGTGTAGCATTATGTTTCTTCGTCTTAATATGTCGTTTCCACAATCCCGAATGAGACGTTGAGAAGTCACATTTTTCACAGTAGTATTTCTCTGTGTCTTTTTCGTGTTTTTTTGTGCCTAAATATGTAGCATTATGTAGCATTTTATTAGTACTGAGATAGTATTTCTAAGCCCTGGGCGACCTCCGAAAATGCCATGTAGGCAAAAACTCCCTACACGCCAAAAAACTTGTTCAAAAAAACACCCTACATCGTCTAAACAAACTGAGAAAAAAAACGTAGTTTGAAAGTCTATCTGGGAAATCTAGATTTTGAGGGCCCGAATACCCAGTTTTCTGGCCAGTCTTTGAAACTACGTTATTTTTTGAATTTATTGAGACAAGTGTAGGTACTTGCATATATGTGTTTCCAGTGCTCTACCTACATATTGTAGGTACTGCCTGAGAAAAGCACTTCTACGTCGCATCATTCCCAATAGCTTTAATTAACCCCTTCTTCATCGTCTTCTTCTCTCCAGAAGTGAATTCCTTCATTATGCCCGAAACCAGCTCCGGATACTCCTTGCCTTCCTTCTCTCTTTGAAACATGTTTGCATTCTGTTGAGCTGCTTTAAAAAGCTGGTCTTGTTCTGTGGCCTTTTTTATAGTGTCGAATACCTCAACATTTTTGTCCTCTTTGAAACCAGTGTCCTCCTTCACATACATCGTATCTTCGATAGCGCGTATGGTTCTCTCGGCATCTGTCTGCTGAGACAGCACTTGAATACATGCTTGTTCAAGCAACTTCGGGTCATGGGTCACGCATTTCGGCAAGGCCATGATCTTTTTGATAAGATCCGGGAGGGGGAGTGCGTTCGGGAAGTTAGAGTTAAGTTGCAGAATGATGTTTGTATTATGACTGTTCGTTGTGTTGTTATTGCCGACTCGTTGGACTAGATCTATAATGACTTTCTGTTGCTCTGCATTCTGCTTCATTAGATCAAGGATCACCTGATCTCTGTCTTGCGCAACAGCCTCATTCTGGGTTTTAACTACTGGTTCAGAAGGCTCATATGCGCAAGATCGCCTGTGTTTGTGAAGACCTTGACGATGTGAGTAGCGCTTCCCACAAGCACACTCATAATTGTTCTTCTTAGTATCTGGGCCGTTTTCGGCCGCTTTTGGCCCTGAAGTGTAATCCATTGTAATCCTTGTGTAATCCAAGTGTTTCTTCGTCTTAATATGTCTTTTCCAATGACTCAAATGTGACGTTGTATAGTCACACTTCTTACAGTGATAGTAATCGAGGCCGTTTTCGGCCGCTTTTGGCCCTAAAGTGTAATCCATTGTAATCCTTGTGTAATCCTCTGAGAAAAGATTTTCAAGCTGAGTTCGCGCCAGATTCTACCATGTAGGTGGAATTCGCTTACATAGCGTTTGAGAACATTCAAAAACTTGACCTACATTGTCTAAGTAAATTGAAAAAAATAACGTAGTTTGAAAGTCATTTTGGAAATCGGGATTTTTGGGAGTCTGAGATCCCCTCTGTGGATAGGTCTTTGAAACTACGTTATTTTTTGTGTTTATTGAGACAAGAGTAGGTACTTGCATATATGTGTTTCCAGGGGTCCACCTACATATTGTAGGTAAATGACCAGCCGACATATAACAGAGTCTGCTATGTGTCGTCTACTTGTGTTGATTATGATCCGCTTGCGTCTGCTGCGCCTACGTCTGCGTCTACGCTGCCTCCACCAGATTGCGCGGTGAGCTTCGCGAATACGTATGTGAATATCTTTATCAAGACAAACAGTGCGATGAGCGCTATTAGGGCGGTGAGCAGCCCGCTGTCCTTCAGCATCTCCCACGCATTGCTGGCAGTAGCGCTTGACACACCAGTTCCACCACTAGAAGAGCCACCCTTAGGAGATCCAATTAAAATGTTCCCATCGTCACCTGTAGGGTTGCACTCAATATAGATGTCTCCATCTGTTAGTGTACCTGGACCCGTTGAATTGTAAAAGAGGCCTCCTACAGGCGTGTGAGTGGCGTATACTGCTGGCGTTACTACCTTGGCCAGATTTAGCAATGCGCTATCGGTGATGGTTATTGCGTTTCCTTTATCGAAAACGATGTACTCGTATGAGCCATTGCACGGTGAATATGGAAGTGTACCCACATAGTTGAAGAAGGGTTTGTTAGGAACAAGCTGTTTGATCGAGAACGATGAGCTTGAGATGTTGGTACTGCTACCTTTCGTATTGGCTTTCTGTGCGACTTGTTTCAGGATTGTGTCTAAGGTGCCTGACGCACTTCCACTACCGCTGATCGGAACGCACACAAGCAAGTTTTGGTTGCTCGACTGGTTTTGGTGCGTGATGATGAGCTCGGCGGCCGTATGCTGCCCATTGAACGTGTGTAGAGATGGCTGGAAAATGCGCGCTTCCTGAACCACGTACTTCTGAGCGTTGAATATTACAGGTGGTTTGTTCTCTGGATCGAACGCCAGACGGATGTAGTCTCCTTTGTTCTCCGCACGGATAGAGGTAGTACCATAGTTAAACACAACAGAGCATTTCAAATCGCACTTGCCTGCGGTAGCTTTGACTATGTTAACTGGTGACGTAGCGTTAATGCAGTTCATTACTATTATACCGATACAATAAAAATCTGCTGAGTCTGTATAGGACTATGAGGATATCCAAGAAGCGCATTCGAAAGATATTGCGAACAAATGCACAATCGCGCAAGAGGATCAAAGTCGCAGGTAAGAAAGGCCGCCGTAGTCAGAAGTCAGCAAGACGACCAGTTAAGCCGAAAAACCTCCGTTATAAGACGCTTAAGCAGCGCGGAGCGGCACGACTAACTAAGAAGGTAGGATATAGCGACGACATACACGATGCGGCGCATAGTGCCTGGATGGACGCCCTAGCTAACTATGGGGTGGCAGTTATGAAAAGACCCAACGCGGCTGGCGTGAAGAATGCTCTCGAACACATCATTGACCCAGTAATCGACAAAGTCAAGGATAGTAAGAGCGCTGCAGAATCCGTTGGGAACGTCTTCAAAAGACTTACTGGCTCAGAGCCTACCTCTGAACAGCGAAAGGACCTAGTCAACCAAATCACAGGCTTTTCAGCCCGCGAACTTGCACTGTCGGAACTTAGCTGGGGGAGCATGCCAACTGCAGTCACTGCCAATGCGGCTGCAAATGTAGTCGCACAACTTAGCAAACTGAACAATAGGCGTGCCAGCAGTTCACTAGGAGAGGCATTCAACAAGCTCAAGTTTGGTCCTGGAATCACCGCAGTGTTTGAGTCTGTACTTGGTGATGTAGAGAAGCATATAGCTGAATCGGAAACACAACTACTACAGGCAATCGACATCGCACTTGTTTCTGCGAAGGATCCACAGCGACTAGCCGGAGATGTAGCTGATGCGTATAAGCAGGTCCAGACAATTGCTACCCACGTGGCAAATGTGCAAAACGACTATGAGCGTATCTGTGCCGCGCTCGCACTGAAAAGCACAGGACAAAACACAAGCGTCGTCCAAACAGTACTTGACGTACAGAGTGCTGCCCTCCAATGGCGCAACAAGATTGCTGAGAATCAGGCATATCAACAATATGCGGCAAATTTGAAAAACCTATTGAACGTAGAGCGAGAAACGTTTGAGACTTTCGCCAACTCCACTAAGATTGACAACCAGCAAGTAATCACACTTGCTGCGACGCAGCTTGATGGTGTACGTGTCTACACCGCCTCTAGTCTCGATGGACTTATTCCAGCAGCTACGAAGGACCATAAGACGGTTCATGGAGAAGAAGGAGCTACAGAGTTAGGCGACATAGCACAGAGTGATGGTCACGTTGACAAGTGCGGCAATCCAACATCGTGGCTAGACGCTGCAAACGATACGTTGATCGGTCCTTTGCCTGATAAGAATGCATATGGGGAATTATATCCTGCCGCGATAGCGCAACGCAACCACGGTAGAAACGTCGTCACGTTGTGTCCTATTACGGTTGACGCGAAGAACCGTCGCGGTGAGACAGTTAAAGGGTTCGGAATCCGAAAGGTGTACGCGGGAGGGGATTGTGGATACATAGCGGCATTGAACTACATGGGTAATATGAAGCGGCTGGGGAGCCCGATATATACGCGACTACCACAAGAGCTGAAAACCATCGTCGGCAGGACTGTTCTCACAGGCAATGGCACCGTAGGCGATCCAATCAAGGTCGTTGACCATGATGTCATAAACGAATTCAGGGCGTTTCTGCGGAAGGATATCAGGTTAGCTCCTAATGCTAACAACTATATGGAAGGTGAGGAGATGTCCAAGCTAGCTGGAATTCTTGGTATAACAATATGTGTCTGGGAGGGAGACGCACCAGATCAAGGAGCACGACAGGATTGGCGATACTTTGATAAACTCGGAGGAGAGGGAATTCTATGTCTTGATGTGAGAGACCAATTGAAGGGTGGTGCGCTTACCGATGCGGACAAAACGAAGTTGGTCCCGATGCTTATAACGTCAAGCGGTTCTTTGGCAGTGGACAACCCAAGTGGTGGTGCACACATGGATATAGTCGTTCCAGCTAGTGCGAATGCTGAAGTGTTCAACGTTCGCAAATTCAACGCTGTCGACCCAGGCGCGATGGCACGTGTTGCAGGCCCTGCGCAAGACGAAGACGACGACGAAGACGACGACGAAGACGACGACGAAGACGACGATGATGGTGATGGTGCACAAGCCCCTGGAATCAATCCGCAACGGGCTAGTGCAAATCAGGTTAGTGCAAATCAGGCTAGTGCCACGAACCAACCACATCATCCGTTAGTCAACACGCCTATGGTGCCTCCAGGTGCACCACACAGGGATGCAACGCAGCCACCCACTCCCGGGGCGATGCCAGAAGCAGCTGATGCATCGAGCAGTGCGGCGACGAAGGTTGCTAGTGCGTTTAGTACTGGTTCAGTGAAAAGTACGACTGTTGCTACTCCTGAGGAGAACGGAACGCGAGTCACAGTCACGATCCATATACCTGACGGTTCCGTACATGATGTGCGAGCGCCGGGTGGTGACAGCGTCGATGCTACAGTAGCGAATGTCGTGTCAAGCATGAGCGGTACTCGAGCCAGTGCTAGAAGAACTAGGAGAGTAGGTTTCGCTCCTGAGACGAAGCCGAGTGGAGGTAGGAAGACGCGACGAGCACGCGATTAGACTCTGACGATGAACGTTAATATTGCAAGTAACAACAGCAATATTAGCTATTCAATTACAGACTGCATGACGTGGAACAA
>Ga0222714_10001449_pt1 | contig 26708 bp, 20 predicted proteins | sample C33_3DmetaG_FD_165048 | JGI IMG/M metagenome (GOLD analysis project Ga0222714, IMG submission 165048) | Estuarine water microbial communities from San Francisco Bay, California, United States - C33_3D | ecosystem: Environmental > Aquatic > Marine > Unclassified | place: USA: California...
AAACTAATTCTTTTAGTAGTTCCTTATCTCTTACATCACCATAAACAAAATTAAAGTTTTTTATGTGAGAAAAAATAGATACTGATGTTTGGTTGTGCATTAAACTATCTAATACAGTAATTTCGTGAAAACTATCTAAAAGTGTTTCTGTAATTACTGAACCTAAATAACCTGCTCCTCCTGTGATGAGTATTTTCATAAAACTAAATTTGTATTTACATATTTCCCTAATTCAGGAAATGCTCTCATAAAATCTTGATTTCTTGATTTATCCAATATTTGAGTTGCTTTAATAAACTTACTCCATTCTTCTAAATCATAATTTTTTGAATTCATCAAGTTTATTGAACCATTTATATCATTTATAAGTTCTTTAGATAAAAATTTACTACTTGAAATAAATTGTTGAATTTTTTCAGTAATCATGTTTTTTGCACCAACTGGTAAATTATATGGTGAATAATATTCAGGCTCTGATACGTTTATTAGATACATCCTTACATTGTTTGAAAAACACCACATAGCAACTTCATCTATAAATCCAATATTTAAATTTGTTACAGTATATGCTAAATCTATTTCAAAATTTTTATTTTCTTTCGTTAGAGATATCCATTTTCTAACCTTGGTATCAACATCATCCCATAATCCATGATGTCTTATATATTCAAATCGTTTTCCAATACCATCTATACTAAAACTAAAGGTAACATGACCAAAGTTTTTTAATATTTCAACATATCTATCGTTATAAATTGTACCGTTTGTATTAAAGTGTAAAGATATATTTTGTGAATACCCCTTTTCAACGGCTATTTCTAAAATTTCCCATTGTTTTTTCATTAACATTGGTTCACCACCATACATATCAATGGTTTTAACATCTGGTAATATTTTTGGTAATTCTTCCCAAAATATTGAATCGTATTCATAACTTTTATAGAAAGTTTTTACCTCTTCTTTATATTTTTCATCATCTTTCCAATGGTCAGGAGTATCATATACCAATCTGTGCTCGTTCATCCATTTTACCGATGCTCCAACGTTACACATTCTACACGCTAAATTACAAGTAATCCCAAGATTTAGTTCTATAAACTTAGCTTGTCTGTTATCTTTAGAAAACATTCCTAATGTTTCTAAATCTCTCAATCTTTTACTATCTCCTTTTACATCTTCATCTACCCAACATCGTTTACACCCCTCATGTTTAATTCCACTTTCGAGAGAATCTATCAAATTTCTTCTATCAGGAGATTCCATCATATCTTTTATACTATGGATATCTGTTTTTATATAATCACCATTATGGTCTTTAAATCTATGTTTGTAATCATAGTAACAACAAGGCATTACAAAGCCATCATTTGTAACTCTCAAACCGTTTTTAGCATGTACACAACTTACGCTTTTTGTTGGTTTCATATATTTTTAATTTCTTCGTATAGTTTGGGAAATATTTCTGATATAGATTCCCTTCTTATTTTATCTACTTCGTTTGTTACTTTTTTAAATAAATCCAATTGATTGTTACATTTAGCATCATAATATCTTCCATGAATATCTTCAAAATAATGAGGAGCCACTAAACCTCTAACAGAATCTATTTTTTTTCTTCTAACTTCTAATGGAAGTACTGTTGCATTTTGGTATTCAGGTGAATGAACATGATTTGTTATTATGTTTTTAATATGACCCTGTCCATCAAACTTATACAATCCTTCTTTTACAAGAAACTGAGTTAACTCTTCAAAATATAAAAAGTTAAATGAATTTAGTGTTTGAGTGATGGTATACCAAAATGTTGGATATTCATCTACGAACTTTTTTATATTATCAATTGTTAGTTTCCAATTACTTAATTTTCGTATATAAGAATTTCTATCACCAACATCATCCACAGAAAAAGATATATAAACTTCTTTAAACTTTGTTAATTTATATAATGCTGGTCTTAACTTATCAAAGTTATAATTTGCATTTGTTATATAAAATATTTTTATGTTTTTAGCCAAATCATCTTCTATTAATTTGTCTAATAAATAAAAGTGTTTTGGGACTAAAAAGGGTTCTCCTCCACTAATGTGAAGTTGTTCTATATTTGGAGAATTTTTTATAAGGTCATCATAAAATTTTTCATCTTCAACCCAATCATAAGTAACATGCTCTGAATTTTTCAATCTATCATATCCACTTGGCAATGGAACGATATCTTTTAATTTATAGTAGTCATCAATCCAACTTGTAGAAGATTCAGCGTTACAACTTCTACATTTTAAATTACAATAATTACCAAGTCTAACTTCTATATTTGATAAATCAACATCTATACTACCATCAGGTCTTGTAATTTTATCTACATCAGGAAATAAATAAGAATCTCTAATTCGTTTTGACCTACCACCAGCATCTTCAACTTTCCAACAAGTAGAACAGGCCGGAGGTCTTTCTCCCTCAATCATGGCCTTCCTTATATCTTTATATGTATCAGAATTTATAATTTTTGGAATTCCATCAGTTATTTTATGAATATGAACATATTCTCCTTTTTGATTTTTATCAGCTGCCGTTGATTGTGGATGTGAATGGTCAGCTACACAACAAATAGAAGCATTACCATGTGGATGAACACTTAGATGAGTCCATGGTAAATCACAAATAAATCTTTCTTTTTTTGGTTTCAATTTATATATAAATTATTATAAAAGTTATACAATTCCAAATCAATATTTTTTATTAAATTTAAAGTGTTTTCACTTCTATATTTATCAATTATTTTAAATTTAATAAAACTTTTTTTAATATCATCATTGGATGGTGATTTACTAAACATATATTCTATTAGGGAGTTTATATTAGATTCATTACCTTCGAATTTATGTGATTCTATTTTATTTTTTATTTTATTCTTAAAAAAAGTTGGAATATTCCATAAAGCCATATGTTCTGGTTCAAATAATATTCCATAATTTGTTGGGGAAAATCTATTGTTATTCTTTATCCACTTTTCAAAATCAACCATGTAATACGCATTAATCCAAGATACTGTAAATCTAAAATAATGTTCGTAGTTTTTATAATGTGAAAATTTAGTTTGATAATTAATTATATTTTCACTAACTTCATCCCATTTACCATTTTTTCTTAAAAATTCAAAAATTTCTCCTCTCCCATCTATGCTAAGTCCTATTGTAATACTTTCAAAGTTATCACATAGTCTTGTAATAAATTCTTCATCATATAAAGTACCATTTGTTGAAATACTTAATGATATTTTTTTTGAATACCCATTATCAATTAGATAATCAATAACAAACTTCCAAGTATCTCCATAAAGAGGCTCTCCACCTAATGTTTGAATTTTTCTTACATGAGGCGCCCAGTCCGAAATGTTTGTCATAAACATTGAGTCCTTATACCCAACTTGTATATTTGATAAATCAATGGGGGGCATATCAAGAATATCTAATTCTTCTTTTGTATATTTTTTTTGTTCCTTTAACCATTGAGTACTTAATATGGAATTACAACTTCTACATTTTAAATTACATGAGTTTGATAATATAACTTCATATTCTATTGGATAATCAGGATTAGAATCGTAATCAATATCAATATTCATATCTTTATGAAACTGATTGTTTTGTATTCTTCTACTTTCATACCCCAATGATTCTTGTTTCCAACAAAATTCACATTTATCTGGTTTTTCTCCTTTTTTAAATGATTCTCTTAACTGTTTTAAATAGTTACTTTGAAAAATATCTTTTACAGAATCTTTTTGCAAAAGAAACGGAGTTCCATCATCTTTTTTAATAGGTTCTCCATAAACACAGCATGGGGTAACTGTACCAGATGGTGTATTGTACAACTGAGTCCAAGCAAAATCACATATATATTCTTTTTCCGTCATAATACTTTTTTCCAAACTCCATTTTCATCTGCTTTAATTGAATTAAACCAATCTGCCATTTCTGGAAATACTTCAACAAAATTTTCTTCTCTTCCTTTGTCTAATTTACAAGTTAATTCTTTAAATGCAATTCTATATTCATCAACATCCCCATCAACATCTTCATTCATAAAATTAAATATACTTTGGTATTTGGGAATAAACTCATCTCTAATATGAGGCTCCATAGATTCTAAATGTTTGTTATATTTTTCAGTAACTACATCTTTTAGACTCTGTGGAAGTATGTTAATGTGATAATAATTTGGATTTGTTAGCACATTATTTAATTGTATTGAATAATAAGGTACACCGATTCTAATCATCTCATCAACTAAATCAGGTACATGAAAAACATTAAATATACTTGTAGTACAACTTATATGAAAATTGAATCCAGCTTCAATCAATCTTTTTATGTTATGTTCTATCGTTGGCCATTTAGTTCCTTTTCTGGAATATTCTGCTCTTGGCCCATATCCATCAATAGAAGCAAATATATTAACATTTAAATCACTTCTATCTTTAAAGGGTTTCCAAAGTTCAAGATTATCCCATTTTTTAAATTTTAAAAATCCTAAATTTGTATTATATCTAAGTCTTACATCAAAATTCTGTTTTTTAGTAAGTTCTTCTAAAATATAGTAATGTTCATCCATTAATAGTGGCTCGCCACCTGCAAAATATATTTCTTCTACTTCGTCTATAAACTTATCCAAATAAAATTTAATTCCTTTTTTAGAATAATCATCCACATTTATAATTGCTTGTGGTAGTACTGAACCTCCAAATATTTTAACTTCATCTTCGTACCATTTAGAAGATAAAAAAGAACCACACATTCTACATTTAAAATTACACAAATTAGAAAATCTAAAGTCCCAATACAATAATTTAAAATCGTTATTATGTCCATCTGGTGTTGTGTTGTTTGTAATGGTATCTATGTGATGTTCATAGTGTCTATTAGAGGATTCTCTTGTTGAATCTAATCCATAATCTTCTTGTTGAAAACATTTTCTACAACTATGATGTTTTTTTCCTTCTAACATATACCTGCGAATTTCTTTCATGATATCACCATTCCATAATTCTTCCAAAGTATTATCTTTCATGTTACCAATATCTTCTCTCCAATCAGTAAGACAACAAGGATATACATTACCATTTGGCCATGTGTTTAAGTGTATCCATGGTAAAATACAAAATGTAGATGATATTTTATCTCCAGGTTTTTCTTCTTTTCTTTGCATAGTTAGATATTATTTAACCAAGTTAATGTTTCTTGTGGTAAATATTCTTCCAAAGGTTTGTTTCTTCTATTAGAATATTGTTCTATAAAATTTTTAAAATCACTTCTTTTATTTTCCATTGTATCTTTATCTTCATACGACTGTACTACGTTTCTTAAATATACGATAAGTCTTTCATAGTGATTCTGTTCCCATTCGTGCATCCATTCTCGTGATTCATTTAAAGCAAATTCTATTTTATCTGCTATTTCATTTTTTATACTTTGTTCAATTATATTAACATTTTGAAATGATGGGAATCTTGCTATGTTAACGGACATATAAAATATTTCTTTATGTCCTACTTTCTTTCTCCACTCTATTATCATTTTTAGAAACTCATGAATCGTCCAAACACTTAAAACAGATACAGTCATCATAATATGTAATCCATTTATTTTACCAGAATTGGCAACTTTCCACATATTTTCTTCCCATGTATTCCAATCAAAACCATCTCTTACAAACTCTTGTAATTTACCCCCACATTCAGCAGAAGTGTATATATCAAACGATTTAAATTTATCTGATGAATCTATTAATTTTTGTAATCTTGATTCATCCATTATCAAGTTAGAGTTTACTGCAAAATCAAAATTATCGTTATCACATATATCTAATAATCTCCAAAAAGAGGGGGAACGAGATGGCTCACCACCAGATACTCTTAGTTCCTGTAAACCTCTTCTAATCATGGGAAACCATTCAAAGAACTTTTCAACATAAGTGTTTCCTTCATTTTTATTTCCAAATGGCATTGCATGAGACCCATCATTTTCAAATGTTTTTCCACCAGATGTTATCATCCCTTCATATGGGCCTTTTGTTCCAATGTCTCTGGCCCATGTTGATGAAAATTCAGAATTACAATAAGAACAAGCTAAATTACATAAATTATCAAACGCCAACTCAACTGTCTTTGGAATCACATCTTTGGTCCATGGAATATCTTTGATTGCCAATATTTCTTCTGTTGTATATCTATTTGATTGATAAACTCTATCTGAAAATATTTTTTCTCCATTTTTCTTTGCGGCATCTTCAGCAGTCCAACAATAAGAACACTCATCGGGTCTAACTCCTTCGAACATTTCTTTTCTTCTTTCTTTTTTGAATTTAGTGTTGTGAACTGCTGATGGATTTTTATCCAATTCCATTTTAGGAATATAGTGTGCTAATGGATGATGACAAGAAGCGGTTCTACCATTCCCTAACCAAATTGATACATTGTACCACTTAGCTGCACAAAATGATGGGGATATTGAATTTATTATATCCGATGTTTCTTTTAAGCTTCTTGACATAACTTATAAAATTTTTCTAATTCTGGAAATGTTTCTACAAAATTAGTTTTTCTTCTTTTATCATACTCTAATATAAATGAATAAAAATCTCTTCTAATTGTTTTTAATTTTTCTTCATCTTCAAAAGTATTCTTATACATATGGTCAACCAATCTATTCAATTGGTCTACTTGTTCGTTGGTTAGATATCCATGTTCAGAACCTTTCCAATTTTCGAACTTTCTTTCTTCTATCAGTTCATCGACATCTTTTTTAAATCTATCTTTAGTTTCATCATCTAATAAAGTTATTGCTAAAAACTCAGGATATCTTAAATAGTTAGTCATAAATTGAACCTTATCAAAGGATACATCTTTATTATAAATACTTCTCATATCTAAAAGATATCTTATAAAATCACAATAAGTATTAACACTTGTTAAGTTAACAGTTGTCATATTGGCAACCAATACATTTTTTGTATTTGATAATACTTTTTCAAAATTAGATTTCCACTTTTCATGATTTGTACCAAATCTTATATATTCATTTGCTTTACCAGTAGATTCTCCACTTGAAAATATTTGTATTTCTTTTAATTTACCATCAAGTATATTTAGTTTTTCTATTAACTTATCTATTAAATTATCAGGTACCAATAAATTAGTATTAATACAAAAAACTAATTTTGGATTTGGGTTTTCTATAATACTATCTATAATTTTCCAAACATCTTTGGATAAAAGAGGTTCTCCACCTGTTAATCTAAGTGTGTGTAATTTTGGTGATAGTTCTGGCCACCATTTCCAAAAGGCATCCACATATGGATTTTCTTCTGAATGTTTATATGGCATTTTTTGATTTTGTTTAAACCACTCTAAATTATTATAATTAGATGTTGTTGGATAACCACCATACTGTTCTATTTCTTGCATCCATGTTGATGATATATCGGGTGAACAATATGCACATTTTAAATTACAAGTGTTGGAAAAACTAATTTCCAAATAACTTGGTTCGATATCTGCTGTTTTTCTTGTAACAATTTCTTCTATTTTTTCCTGTGAAAATTCATGAGCAGATTTATATACTCTATCACTAAGATATCCTTTACCCAAATCTTCTATTTTCCAACAATACTCACATTCAGCAGGCCTTTCACCCTGTAACATCTTTCTCATTTGTGCCTTTTTGAACTGAGTATTATGTAAGGCCTTTGGGTTTTCTAATACTTCTTCCAATGGTATCTTATGTGGTGTTGGGTGGTGGCAAGAATGATTATATCCTGTTTGTAAATAAAGGGTTAATTGAGCCCATTTAGCTATACAAAAACTTGGGGATACACTATCTAACTGATGTTTTATACTTTCGTAATGTTTCATTCTTTTAAATATGAGGTGGAATCTAACATTCTATGAATTAGATTGTAATTGTTTGTCAAATCAAAAATTTGATAATCTGTTTTATTATTAAAATTATATAATCCTATAATATTTTCATTATCAGTTGATTGGGTTTTATATAATATTTCAATATCATCGTGTTCTAAATATTCTTTTGATATACACAAAAAGTCAATATCAAATTCACAATAGTTTAAATTAAATCCATTATGAGGAAAATTACCAGCTCCAAATATAAAGTGGGAATCATCAAAAGATTCTATCCTTTCATTTTCTTTTAATTGTAGTTCGTGTAAAATAGAACCGTTTACATCTAAAACAATTACATTATATTTTTTTGAATATTTTATAGAAATAAAATTCCAATCCCATCCAAGTGTATCGTTTAAAAATATATATCTTGGTTCTACTTTATCACCATTTTGTATAGAACATATGAATAAAATGTTATTATTTTCATTTTCAACATCTATACCCATATAATTAGGTAGTTTTGAAAATATAGTTCTTTTATTTGGCTCTTTAGATAAAACTTTAATTCTCATACTAAAAGTAAAATCAGTATCACCTTCTAAAACTCTGTGTATCTCTCCTTTAGATATTCCGTGTGAAGATTTATTAGGCCACAATAACCACGGCTTTTCTTTTTCTATAATCATTTGTTTTTTATTTTATAGTATAAATCTTCTAATTCAGGAAAAGTTTGTAAAAAATTAGTTCCTCTTCGTTTATCATGTTCATCAACAAATTTAACAAAGTTGTTTCTTTCCCTGTCTAATACATTTTCATCTATATTGGATATAGACCAATCATATATTCTTTTTATTTTATTAATCTCCACTCCAGTAAATCCTAAATCCGTTTTATTAAATACAGGTGATGAGTGATAATATGCGTATTCAGAATTACCTCTAATTAGTTCTTTATGTGTATCATCTAATAATTGAACCGTTTGGTGTTTTGGATATCTTAGATATGATGTGTCTAAAATTATTGAGTGATTCCAATATCTAACATCGTTTGCATATTCTTTTTTTAGTTTATAAACTTCCTCTAATAATTTGTTATATCCAAATGGAGAAAACATATTATAAGTACTCATTATAACAACAGTAACTTTTGGTAGTCTTTCTAATAACTTGTTTATATTATCCCAAAATTTATTAAAATCCATTCCACTTCTAATGTACTCTGCTTGATTTCCCCATGTATCACATGAAGTATAAACTATAAATTCGTTTACCCTATCTTCAGATATTATTTTATCAATTTTATTAACAAACTTTTCAAATAAATTATCAGGTATTCCTAAATTTGTGTTTATTGATAAATTCAGTTTTTTATTAGGATTTTCTTCTTCAATAATATAATCTAAAACCTTCCATGTATCTTTAGACAATAGTGGTTCTCCTCCTGTTATTCTAAAGGTGTGTAGGTCTCTATATAAATTAGGCCACCATTTCCAAAAAGCCTCAACATAAGGATTGTGCTCTGATTGTAGGTATGGTATTTTATCTTCATCTTTTAACACATCCAATCTACCAAATTTATCACTTGTTGGATATGGTCCTAATTGTTTTACCTCCTCCATCCACTTAGATGAAAATAAAGGAGAACAATATGAACATTTAAAGTTACAAGTATTCGAAAAAGAAACCTCAACATATCTTGGATTAAAATTATCCCTAAACGAAGATGATTTTATTTTTTCAAAATCAATAATAGACCATGGTTCTGATGATTTTAAAACTCTATCTGAAAATCTATCTGAATTATCTTCTACATTCCAACAATAATCACATTCTTTTGGTCTTTCGTTTGATAACATCTCTCTACGAGCAGACTTTTTAAATCGTGTGTTGTGAAGTGCAGTTGGATTTCTTTCAATTTCTCTTAAAGGTATTTTATGAGGAGCTGGGTGGTGGCATGAATGTGTTAACCCATTGTGTAAATGCATTGTAACCTGTGTCCATTTTGCTAAACAGAATCCACATCCAACCCCATCAAGTTTATTTTTTATATCTTGAAATGTACTCATAAAGTAACATTTATAAATTTAGCTTTATCAGTTATTTCTTCTATACTAACTAAATTATATTTAAGTGAATTTATTCCATCTGATTTATAATCCCACTCACCTGCTTGCATTTGTTTTACAAATCTTCTTTCATTTCGAGCGGTGGTTTCACCTTTTGCCCATTTCATTATTCCTTGTTTATCCACGATTAATCCCTCATCTTCGTGTGGTAAACATTCCAGCCTTCCTTGTTTTCTATGTGGTACTATTGTGTGTGGTAATTTTATAGTTTCGATATTTGTTTCACAATTATAAACAACACCATCGTTTCCATTGTTGGTTTTATCCATCACTAACCCATCTTTGAAATCATAATGTAGGATTAATCCATCATTAATTGGATTATTTGATATAGTTTTTACTTCATCTGATGAGAGGGCTCTATTCCATATTTTCACATCTGCAATATCTCCTTTAAACCACTTAGATACATCTCCCTCTTTTACTGAGGTTGTTGTTCCTAAATAGTAATCAACGTTTCCATATCTTTTTAAACTTCCTTCAAAGTGTAACGGTGATTGAGTACCAGTACCCCAACGTGCATCTGATTCTTTACCATTCATGTAGAAGTGAATGTTATTATCATTTATAACAAGTGTAACCCAACTCCATTGATTTTCATATCTTTTCATCCATTGATAAAGATGTTCTTTTTGGTTGTTCCAAAGTTGTGCAGTATAAGCTCTTGAATTATTATAACTCAATCCATAATCAAATCCTGGTCTGCGTAAAATTGGATATTCACAAAATCTTCTTTCAGCATCACCTACTAACCATATTGGAACTTTTTCTTCCTGTTGGTGTGCACGAACTAAAACTGAAATTGTATGAGAACGAGAAGTTAGATTGCGAAGAGAACGAGTGCATGGAATATGAATATGTGAATCTCTACCATTAAAAGAAATGTAAGATTGTGGTTCTTCTGTAAAATCCATATAGGTATCGTTTGCATATCCCTCAAGAACACATCTCCAAAAGAGGTCATCATCTTCCATACCCCAGTCCCAATAGTCATTTGAATAACCATTAGTAGCTTCTACTTGTTCTTTTGTAAATAAAACTGCTCCACCAAAATATTCTTCGTATTTTAATTTATAATCCATTTGAGAAATGTTTGTGGCGATATGAATCGGATTATCTTTTGGATATGAATAATCGGCCTCGCCATCTTTTTGTGGTATCATGTCAATATCATGCCACACAATGTAATCACATCCATCTTCAAATGCGTGTTTTGCTGCAATGTTTTTCATTGCACCTCGATTGAAAAGTTTGTCATCAACTTGATGACCGAAGTAAATACAATAATCAATACCTTGAGAATCTAAATATTCTCCAATTCTCGGTACAAACTCTTTTAAGTGAGTTTCTCTATTTCTATATGGTACACAAACTCCTAATTTCATAATGAATCTGCAATAGCTTGTTTAAATTTTGTTGTTGACCATCCATGTGAACGATTTATCCAATGAACCGGTATTCCTAAATCATCACCTGTATAAGATTTATCCGAATAATCGTCTCCCAAGAATCTTACATCAGGATTAATACTTTTGATTAAAAACAAAAGTTCTGCTTCTGTATTATAGGTAAGTATTGTGTGATACCATGTAAACTGTTTTAACATTTCCCTTCTTTCATCTACCGAAAGAATTGGTTTTTTCTTTTCAGGTCTTTCAATAGTTGGGTCATCATGTAATAGTATAAATAATTTTTCACAATTATTTTCTATTTCTTGAAACATTTTTAGATAACCTGGATGTAGAACATCAAAGTTACCACAAATGATTCCTATTTCTGGTGTTTCACTCATAACTCTACTGATATTTGTTTTACTTTTTTATTTGTATCTTTTTCTTTTACCAATTTATATCGTAATGTATTTAATCCATCAATTCTAAAATCAACTTCATGCTGTCTAACTTCATTATAATATTTTAATTGGTTTATTCTTGTTTCTCGGTGTACCCATTTATTACCAACCGAAGAATTAGAATCGTGTTTTAATGATTTAAATCTTGAATTTCTTCTAAATGGTTTTGGTAAGAAAGTTTTCTTATTATTTTTTAATTTAACTATTTTAGTATTATGTAATTTTATATAACTATTTGCACCAATATTCATACATAGCTCTTCGTTAGAGTTTTCAGGTATTATATGATTTATTAAGTACTCGGAAGCATAAAAATTTCCAAAATTTCTAATTTTAGGATATTTTGGGTTTTTATATGTTTCGTATATTTCTTTTGGTGTTAACGAGATTTCATATATTTCTATATTAGAAATAAGTCCATAAAAATAATCATTATTTGTTTTTTCATCTTTAGTTGTACCCACAAAAATATTATCACTTGATAATTTTAATATATCACTTTCTAATTCTATTGAATTTACCAAATTACCATCTATGTAAAATGAAAGAGATTTATCCTCATAGGTCATGGTTAAATGAATCCAAGCTTCTCCAATAATATCAGATGTTATTGAATATGGTTTTTTGTTTACATCATAAACCTGACAAAAGAATCTACGAAAGGAATTGTAAAATAATCCAATGTTATAACCTGGTAGATAAGATTGGGAATTCATCATATTCTTTATTTTCATTTAATTTAACTTTTTCTGGTTTTACTAAACAAGATATTGTAAATGAATCCTCTAATAATTTATTTTGTTGTGTTTCTATTTTAATGAACGAATCACTTCCATTAAAATTAAAAGATTCGTATTCTTGAATTTGATATTCTTTATCAATACACTCTTTATCTATTTCCAAATCAGATTCTAAACATCTAATCAATAGGTCATCATCTTCGAATCCCCAACCCCAATATTCGTTGGAGAATCCATTTATAGTTTTAAAATCTTCTTTATTAAACATAGTTACTCCGCCAAAGTAATCAAAGAAAGTGGTTTCGTAATCATGTTCTTGTAAATGAGTTGCTAAATGTAAAGGTTTATCTGTATAAGAGTAATCTACATCTTCGGGTAACATATCCACATCATGGAATACAAAGTAATCACACCCATTATCGCATGCGAATTTGTATCCAACATTCAGAAGTTTACCACGATTAAATGGTTTATCATCTGATTGTTCAATGATGAATATTTGGTAGTCCAAATCAGTTAAGTATTCACCCATATGTTTGATGAACCTCTTTAGTTGTTGAGGTCTATCTCTATATGGAACTATGATACCTAATTTATGATTCTGAACTTTCCTCTGATTCCTGCGTTCTCTCTGCATCTCTTGATGGTCTGTTTTCTGAACCTTTAAATTTGATTTTTGCTAAGTTATGGATTTCCCATAGATTCCACTCTACCTTCTCATTGTGTTCTTTGAAGTTTGCATCATAAACTGCATCTTCAATATTCTGAGTAGATTCAAGTATATCATTTAGAACCTCCATTAACTGTTTAAATTGTTCTTCTGTCATCTTATGTAACTATTTTAAATGAAATATAATTTATATCTTCGTTTTTTTCTTCTACCGATTCGTATTTTAAAGAATTTAATCCTATTTTTGTATAATCCAATTCATCGGTTATAACCTCATGAAAAAAAATATCTGCATTTTCTTCTACATCAGGATTATAATTGTAATAATTTTCTATAATATTAGAATCATTTTCATGTGATAAAGATTTATACTTACCCTCAATTCTGAACGGAAGATGTATTTCGTCTGATAATATTACTTTTATTTTTTCACATTTCATATTTCCAATAAATTGCAAATGATTTGAGTAACTTCCTTTATCTATAAAAAAGTTTCTATTATAAGTTGAATCAAACAAAAATATATTAGATGGTGTTATTTTTTTAATATCTATAATACTATTTAATGATTCTACCCCATTAAAGTATAAATCGTTTATAATATCTTTATGAATTATTTGATTAAAATTTATAACATTTGCTATTTTAATCGTTGATTCATCATCTGATATTTTTATTTTTTTGTTTGAATAATCATATATTTTAAAGTTTTTTGGTAAATTTACTTTTTGACTAAATTTTCCATTCAATATTATTTCTATTGTTTTATCGTTTTTATTATATAAAAAACATACATGATTCCACCTGTTTCTATGATACTCAATAGGTACTTCATAATTTTTTTCAGAATCATCCCATATTTGGCCTATGATATATTTTCCTTTAGATAAAAATATTCCAGTATCACATCCTTCAAATGAAAATATATTCTTTTTTTCCGTATCAATATCATTATCATTAAACCACATTGTTAGTGTAAATGAGTCCAATGTCATTAATTTCATTTTGTTATTTTGAACCGAATATATTTTACTATTGTCTTTTAAGTGTATAGAAGATATATTGTTTGTTTTTTTATTTGTTGTTATCTTAACATTTTCTATTCTATACGGTAAGATATCATTTTCATCATATTCTTTATATGTTTGATTTGAATCATAAAATTTTTGTAAATATACACCGCTCTTTTCTAATCTTCTTAGTAAGTCCAAATCTTCAAAACCATATCCCCAATATTCATTTGAATATCCATTTGCTGACTCAAAATCTTCTCTGTTGATTAAAATCACTCCTCCAAAATATTGTGGGTAAGGTAATTTATTATTATGAGATTCTACATTAGTTGCAAGATGAGTTGGTTCGTCTGGATATGAATAATCACACTCATCTGAAATTGGTAACATATCTATATCATGGAAAGCAAAATAAGTGTATTCGTCTGATATTTCCTTTACAACTACATTACATAGTTTACCATAATTGAAAGGTCTATCATCGGTTTGTTCAGCAATAAAAATAGTGTAATCAATTCCCTTATCTTTAAGGAACTCGTGCATATGAGGTACAAAGATATCCAAGTGGTCTTGTCTATCTCTAAATGGAACTATGATTGCTAATTTATCCTTCATATATTAATTATAACCTTAGTGAGTTCTTTCCAATCTCCATACTCACTATAATTCTTACGAATCATTTTTTGTAACCTGTATTCTTTATTATTTACATCTATTTTCCAATCATTAAGTTGTATTCCTCGATACATCTTACGATATTCTTTCCAATAGGTGTAATCTTCTTTTGTTTCTGAAACTTCTTTTAATCTTTCTAAAACAGTTGAATCCCATTTGAAGTGATGTACTTGTACAAACCCTTTATTGGTTGGGTATCTTTTAGGATGATTCCAACCTCGTTCTTTCCAAGTATCAGTATCACCAAATTTAGCAAAGTGTTGACCTGGTGTTACATCAACCGAACCTTTCATTACACAACATTTATTAGGCATCGCTCCACTTATTGGATATCTAAAAAATCCAGCAAGTGGAAACGATTCCCAAACGTTAGTTTCTTTTGTTACTAAGGGAAACTCTCCGTTCTCTCCTATCCTATCGATAAATCCTCCTGTGATAAACTCCCATCCGTTCTCATCACATTCTGTAATAAGTTCTCTCAACGGCTTTGGGTAAATATGAAGTTCATCATCGTCCGAAACCACCCACCATTCATCTGGTTTTGTTTGTTTTACTTCGTTATATAATTCTGTTACGCGTTCCCAATTAAACTTTGATTCTGTAACTACTTTATATGGTTTAATTCCTAAATTGGTTACTTCTTCTAAGATACCATCCAATTCGTGTTGGCGATAAACAACTACATAGACCTCATCTACGATGTCTTTATAGTGTTTTAACATATGTGGGAGAAGTGTAGTGTTGTGTCCTACAACTGTAACCAAGTTTATATTTTGCATCTTTGAACGAATGTTAGACCGGTTGATGCTGGTTTACTTTTAAATATACCATTATTGAAAAAGTTAAAAACTTCCCACTTTTTATCTTCTTTTAATTCTTTAATTAGTTTAGAAGGCCCTTCTGCATATTCTTGGTGATACCCATCTCTAATATCTGCGGTGATTATATGTTCTTTTTCAAAAGATGAATCTGTGTCGTGTATTGATATTACACCATGTGGTTGGAGTAGCTGAGAATATAATTCAAAATCATTTTTTACATCCTCGTATGTATGACCAGCATCTATATGAAGATAATCTATTTTAATATCTTCTTTTACGAAAAAATTGTAAAAAGCATCTTCGGTAGTTGTAAGTAGTAATCTTGGGTCAAAATGTTTTCTATAATAAGAGTTTTCATCAGTCCAATCAGTAAAACCACCAACTCCATTATCAGCATCTACCAAATAAGTTGAACCAATATCTCCCCAATTTATATCATTGTTTCCTTCAAATATTTTTGCATCAAAAAGGTCAAACCTCGATTGAGTCATTATTCTTGGAATAAACCCACCACCACTTCCTAAACATACACATACTTTGGCACGAAGATAGTGAATAACACTATACACCAATAAACCATCTCCTAAACTAAATTCAGTTGCACCATGTGTCCAACGATATTTTATAGGAGTATGTTCGGTGTAGTTTCTACCACTATCATCAACCTTAGTGCTTAAGTTATGGGTGATAAAATCTTTTATAAAATCTTTATTAAGAATACTCATTTTTCTGCTTTAGTGCTGTCCCCCCTACCCCCCTATATATATAAATATATAGATATATTGGAAACGTAAAAAATTTTAGTAAAAAGATAAAATTTGTGTTTTTATCTGGTCAACCCACTCTTTTTTATTATCAAATTTTTTCATAAACTCAATTAATTTCTTTCTTTCTTCATTAGCAATTTGCCAACCATCTTTTTTAATTTGTTTTATACAATTATCAAATTCATTTTTAGAACTAGCCCTATACTTGTAATCAACCTCCGGTGCCCAATCCTTATTTATTATTGGTAATTTTCCATAATCAACCGCTTGAAATATTGAATATCCGAAAGGCTCTTTAAAATATGCACCATGAAAAATTCCCCAATTTTTAGTAAAAAACGCTTTGTGTATATTATAATTCCATTGATAAACATCTATATTATTGAATGTAAATCTTGTAACTGATTTTAAATTTTCAATATCTTTTGAACTTGTTAAAGCTAATCCATTTTCAACGCCGTGCATCCAATGAAAACATTTTCTTGTTTCAACTCTTGCAGCAAAAGCAACTTTACCTTCTGATATAGTTGTTGTTAAACTTGCCGGTCCTCTAAACTCATAATAGTTAGGAAGTAAATAAGTGTAGTTTGGGAAATTTTTAAATAATAAAGTTTTTGAATCCAATCCTATCCAAATTCTCCTTTTGCAAGTTAAAAGAAATTCATCATACCAATTTTCATCTACATTAGTACTTAATTGAAGTTTATTTATTTCTGGTAATTTATTAATAATAGACTTCATATCACGCGGATACGCATGAACAAAACAAATTCCAAATTTATCTTCATATGGTAATAGATGCTTTCTTGGATGATAATGTGGGTGTAAAAAATGTATCCAAGATGATTCCTTACACCATTGAGCTGTAAGTTCTTCATTCTCATAATGAAAATGAAAACTTAATCCCTTTGGGAGAGAAGAATCTTCAAAATTTCCAGGTTTTTTAGAATCAATTAATAGTCTATAATTTTTTTTATTTGGTAAAAAAGGCCATACTTCTTTTAAGAAGTTGTTTACCCAAATATCAGAACCTCCCACTATGGTGTTACCACAACCAGTTGTGACTAATAATATTTTTGACATTGTAACTTTTTATTTATATATATACTAATTTTTAAACTTCTATTTTTCTATTGTGAGTTAGTAATCCATTTGCAATAAATAAATCATTTTCTTCAACATCTAATTTATATACAGTATAATTTCCAACTCGTGTTTTAATACTAAAAATTTCAACTTCTATTCCATTTTCATTTATTAAAAAATCTCCTACAAGTAAATTTTCAGCACGTACCACCTGATATAAATTTTGTTTTTTTACAAGATGTAAGTGGTCATGTGATGTTTTTATTAAGCCATTATTAAAATCTAAAATAGTTTCTAATTGATATTGATGTACTCCAGTCACACTTACCATATCATCTAAAATATCGAGTTCTTGAGATATCCAATCATATATTTCAGATTCATCTTTTATTGGCATTCCACTTACCAACTTACTTGAAAGAACATCCCCAATTGATACATTTTCTACATTAACTAAATTACCATTTGATAATTTTACCTTTGTTCCTGAATTTAAACAAGCTTCACCAGAGCAGTTACCGTATTCTGAATTAAATGTTATAGTGTTACTTGCAATAGAAGAACTAATAACTATGGTTGCAGCTCTACAATCACTACTAGCATTTGTAGTGTATGATAAGTATAATTGTACTGGTGAAGTACCAACAGAAACACTTATGAAGTTTGAAGTAGCTCCACTTGAAGTACCGATACCAACATGAGATGAAGTTTCTGAAATTTGCACAGAAACAGTTCCTGTACCGCTAGTATGTTTTAAATACAACGAATATGTTTGTCCGTTTGTATTTGGAGTTATATCAGATATACTCGTACCCATAATAGCACTTGAATTTAAACCCGCTTGTAATTCTGAAGGTACTGGAGTTTGAGTCAGTGATATTGTAGTTGATTTACTTGTTCCGGCAGTTGTAGATTCTAAAAGTAATTCTCCAGTTACATTTCCAGTTCTATTATTCTGACTTCTTGAAATTGTAAAAGTTTTATTTCCTGTTCCGGTTTGTGGTGAACCACCTGAAAGTACAAATGATGAATAAGTACTATTTGTTAATGTTGCCCTCCATGCTAAATTAGTAGATAAGCTTACAAGAGAGTTACCAGACTGATAATTCGCAGTCACCGAAGTTGGTGTTATACTCCACTGCTGATTTCCTTCATGAGTTAATGTGATAGAAGTTGGAGTAGCACTTCCACCAGAATTTGAAACAGTAATGTATAATGATTCGGTAACATCTGCCGTATCTGTTGAGCTTCTGGCGTTTAGTGGATATACATCAACAGACCAATAATAGTTTCCTGATAAAGTTCCATTAATAAACCAAGGACCACCTGTTACTTGAGTAGTTGTGTTTTGACCAGCACTCATTCCAAAATATGTTCCAGACAGATAAAATTGAACATTAGTTGGGTTACCACCACCAGTTAAAGTTACTCCTATTGTTTTAGCTGAACCTGCGCCAGATTGAGAATATGTCCAACTTGGAGATGTAGGAGAAACTGAAATTGTAGGTTTTTGTACTGGAGCTGTTCCTGTATTTTGAGAAAATGAAAGAGTATTACTATATAATCCTTGACCTACCTTATAACATCTTAAATCAAAATACCTTGTACTACCATTGTACCCAATTGAACCTGGATAATTAGCCTCAACTTGCACAAAAAACGTACCATCGGTAGTTCCTTGTCCCCCTGCCGCTATTTGAACCCAGTTTGTAGAATTAGATGGACTTGCGTAGGATATTTCTGCTACCCATGATGTTCCATAAAATTCTTCTATATCAACAGAAATTTGTATAGATACACTTTGGTTACCAGTTAAAGGACTTGATTTATTTGCTGAAATACTAATAAACTCAACAGGAGCTGTCTGTACCGCGGATTCGGTACCCGAAACAACTCCTCCTGAGTTAGAATATCCGGAAGATGGTACAGTTGCACTAACATATGCATATCGAGTAGTGTTAGATGAAACAACAGGAAACGAACCATTTGAATATCCAGTACTGTATGTTACTGATATTGGTGTATTGTTTGCAGATGTAGGTGCAGTTACCGTACCACTACTGTTTACTGCAAATCCACCAACTTGAGCATCTGAATATCCAAACGATGGTAGTGGATTGCCTATCTGTGATAAATTTGAATTATCAAAAGCTCCTCCACCGGCCCATGGGTTTTCTCTTACTACCAACGTAGCCGCCCTATTGTTAGTACCACCAGCACTATTATCACTAGCCCTTACCCAAATACTATAATTTTGAGAAGTCCCATTTCCGGTACCTGTTTTTGTTGTGGTAGAAAATCCAGATGAAGCAGATGTTACCGAAGTTTCAAATCCACTGTCACCACTTGTAAATGCTTCCCAATCTGTGTTTGAGGTTATTGTAAATAATTTAGTCTCTCCATTGATATCAAAAGCAAATGACGATGGAGTTACGGATATTGAAGCAACAAATCCTGATTGGGTATGTGTGATACTTCTTTGTTGTAGGAAATTACTACCACTAATATCAAAATTCAATTCAGCAGTTCTTACACCACTACTGTCATTTGCAGTTCGTGTGAGTGTAAATCGATATCTACTTGTCGAACCTAAATCAGTTACAACAGGAGCAGATAATGTCATTCCACTACCAGTTACAGTACCAGTTACCTCTAACGGATTGGTTACAGTAACATCTTGTGTAAACGTACCCGCAGTAGCTGCCAAAGTTTGTCCATTAGATGGTGTTAGTGATATTTCAATAGGATTACCACTTTGAGATACAATTAAAGTTGCAAACACAGTAGAGTTTAGACCTATGAATTGAATAGATTTATTTCTAGCAGCAGACCCTAAAATATTATTTTCAGTTGCAGTAAATCTTAGTGTACCGGCATCATTTATTCCAAGATACGTTTTTTCTGTTGATAACCAACCTGGTTTACCAATCATTAAAGCATAACCATTTATAGTTAAGTTAGTTGTAAGTGAACCACCTGATGATGGGAACGTTAGTAAGGTTGGGTTTACTCCAATACTTTGTGCAGTCAAGTTCACCTCTTCACCATAAAAATCATCAGCCAAAGTAATATTTTGAGGACTATCAACATTAAAGTCAGCAATATCATACACCTCTGCCATTTCCACAAAATCGTTGGTATTACCCATTGGGATAGTTGCTTCTTCCTGCAAATCCTTTATACTTAACTCGCCTTCGCTTGGTAATGGCATTTTTTTATCCTTTTAATTTTTTGTTTTCTTCTTCAAGTTCAATTAATCTATTATTAAGATTTTTTACAGCCTCTAAAAGATATACAGTTAATTTTTCATATTTTACACCCATATATCCACCATGCATCTTACCTACTAATTCAGGCATTGATGTTTCTATTTCTTGTGCAATCACACCAACATCATGTCCTTTTGAATTATGAACCTCTTCGTATTCAGGTTTCCAATCAAATTCATATCCACCAATTTTATTTATCTTATCAAATGGATTTTGAATAGGGATTAAGTTATCTTTTAATCGTTTATCAGAAGAATAATACGCAGTGATATTACCAGTAGCGGTTATATTACCACCTACTTCTAACATCGTACCAGTTGTGGTTCTATCCATTTTAACAAACTCGGTAGTAGTTCTAATAACCTGTAATCCCCCACCATTTAATTCGGAGTAAGATACTTCTTTAAAAACCCTTGCGTTTGAATATCCTGCTGTTTTAACATCAATATCTAAATTAGCTAAATAACCACTTGGATTATAAACACTTGCATAAAGTTCAACAGTAAAATTACAATAAACCGTTGCCCTAACGGTATACGTTCCTCCATTTGCAGTAAATGTTGTTGATTGTGGTCCTGTACTACTTGGTATTCCATACATATTTCTGGTTACAGTAGTTTGTCCCTGTGTAGAACCCACTAAATCGGTCGAAGTTCCATTGAATATATATTGGGTAAAAGATGCAGCTGTACTACCACCACTATCTATTAGAGAAAGTTTTATATACGAATCAAAGTATGCATTACCCACAGTTATATAATAAGTATTTGTATTACCTCCGATATTATTTAATTCTAATTCTGCTTGTAAACTTCTATCTGAAGTAGATGTTTGTGAATCAATCCCACCATATGCAAATGTCAATACTTGTCCACTCAATCCACTTGTACTAATTGTTCCTGCATCAAAATCTTTACTTACTATTCCAGAAAGGGTTTGTTGATTACTAAAATATGTAAAACCGGAGATGTATTGGTTAGTACCACCCGATTCCGCGACAGTAATACTACCCGCTGATGTTGAACCTCGTGGAGATAATGCAGCCGCAGAGTTGATATCTACACGAATAGTAGTTCCATCATGAACTTCAATAGCGGGTCTATTTGCGTTCAAATAAATTTCATTTGTTCTATAAATTTGATTACCCGCGATAGTCCAACCACCAATATTACCGGTATCCGAAGTTATATTTCCACTAAAGGTTCCAGTAGCACCACTAAATGTTGTACCCGTAATAGTACCACCACTAATACTAGCTCCAGTAATATTTGCTCCTGCTGATATATCACCTGAAAAGTAAGCATCTCCGTTTGTATCTATTCTAAATGAAGGTGATGTAAATGTACCATTTGTTAAGTTTATATTTGTACCACTTGTTGCAAAAGCAGTACCATCAGTTACACCACTATATGAATTTGATTGAATATCTCCTGTTCGTATTCTATCACCGTTTATAGTCGTGGTATTTGCATTAATATCTCCTGCAGCTCCACCTTTTTCTAATAAATTACCAGCAGTAGTTGCACCGATAGTTACTGAATTTGATATTGTACCAGTTGTTGCCGAAATATTTCCTTTTATTTGTAATTCAGTTCCCGTCCATTTTAAATAAGAATCTGTTCCATTTTCCAATGACATCTTATATTCACCATCACTATCTCTACCAATAAAAATACCATCGCCCGCCGCATATCCTTGTGTTCCAACATTAGCTGATTGTCCTAATGAGAAATAAGGATATTGGTCGGCTCCATATAATGTAATGTTTGCAGATGATAATTGTCCACTATTATTTGCACCAACGTTTAGGGTATTTTGTATAAATGATTCTTCAAATATTGCAATTTTAGCAGCAACAAAGAAATCTTCTGTTCCTAAATCTTGCCAATATGCAGTTCCTCCTTGAGCTGGAGTTTGGTTTGTTGAAGATTGTAAAGTTGCATAATACCTACCACCATATAACACAGCATCTCTTCTACCATTTGATAAATCATATTGATATGTTCTTGAGCTAGACCACGGTCCTGTAAATACAATACCTGGTCCGGTTGAACCATCGGCAACTATATTTATGTAATGTTTTTTTGTAATACTATTAGATAGTGTTCCGTTGTTATCTCTATAAGTTACATCAAAAGAAACTTCATATGGAGAATTAACAGCCGGTGAATTTGGTTGAACATGTCCTTGTGATGTAAAGGTACAAAGACTTGAATTTGTTAAAGTATAAGTTGAATTAGAACTTAAAGTTGATGAAACAGAAGAACCATTATACGCCACATATGAATATTCAGACCCACCCTGCACGACTGACATACTTACGATTAAAGGGGGGTCTGGTGTGTAGTTACCATCTAAATCCACTACCAATTGCTGAGTTTGTGGAAAAAATTCTATATTAGCGGCACCTGCGCCATCTATACCTTGTTTAGAAACACCAATAGAAAAACCAATAGTAATTGAATCAGAAGAACCTTCAGAATCTTTATAAGAAATAAAAACACTACCACTTTCCCCAACAGAAGGAATTCCAGTTCTGGTTAAAGTTTCAGTACTATAATCCCATGACCAAGAAGGAGCATCAACAACTGAAGCTGAATACTGAGATGTACCTATTGAAGAATTAACCGATGTTAATGAGGTAGTACCTTCTTTAACAGTAAGTACCATTGGAGATGTAGAAGAACCAGAATCTATTGTTTGAGATTGTGGAGATAAAAACGCATTTACGGAAGGTGCACTTTTAAACGCTTTTGTATATGAAACAACCTTTTGGAATGATTGTGAAGTAATACCATCTCCAGCAAGATATTTAATGTTTAATGCCAATGAACCACTATCTTTATTTGTATCAAAATTAGATATTGAGTAATTAGCAGTATTTGGTGTTGTGTCAGTTGGAGTTACATTTGTTCCACTAACAGATATAATATCAAATGCATTTTTTTGTCCACTCAACCCATCAATATGAGTTATTTCATTTCCACCTACATATAATTGAACCGAACCACTTGATGATGTAAATCCACCAATTACTTCTCCAGTTGATTTAGCAGGAAACGTAGTTGATTCATTTGAAAGAACAAGTGAAACACCATCAAAATTAACAACTTTTGATAAGGTTATTTCATCAGTTTGTTGGTTTCCAAAAACATCCGAACCTGTGAATGAGTAAGTTACTTCATCAAAATTACTTGAAGCAAAAGATGATGAAAATTCTAATGCGGAAATTGTATAAGTATCTACTCCGTTTGTAGTACTAACATAAGTAAGAGGTGCATTACTACCACTATTTATTGTAAGTGGTGTAATCAAAGAAGCTAAGTTTTTTCTTTGAGCACGAATCGTAATACTCTGTCCACTTGGTTTTGGTGAAAGAGTTGTTGGTTCGTAAATAAATTGGTTAGCATTTGAAGTTACAATAAGTTGAGGTGCGTTATCACCATCTTCTAATCTATAAACTGTTTCAAATTCTTGTAGGTTTTCTAATGAAGCTGTATAAACAATTGAACCAACATATGGGGTTTGTAACCCATCAGTTCTCGAACCAGTAAAATTAGAAAGGGTTATTAAAGCACCTGCTGTTGTAACATTTGTTAAAAAACCTGGATATTGTGTATAATCACTTGGATTTAAATAATTACCATCGGTATCGAAAGCTTGAGAAGTAAATAATATTGAACCAGTTAAATTATTTTGTGTAGTTTTAAATTGTATTGTTTGATTATAAGGATTTGCAATAGAACCACTTGAAAATCTAAACGCATTTCTATCGGATTCAAATGTTAATAATTTACCACTAATAGGAAAATCATTACCACCTGTAAATGTTTTAGCTGAAGTTACATCAACTGGTATATAATTGTTATTTATATCATAAAACTCGAACCGGAAATCAAAAGTTTCAGATGGTAATTTTCTTGGTATATCTTGAATAAGAATAAATTCATCAGGAGAAAAAGAAGTTTCTTGAGCATTTTTTAAAGAAACATTTGAAATATACCAATCATCCCCCTCTACTTCAAAAACTAATTTTACACCATTTATATCTCTTTCCGATAATATGTTCTCAGATATATTTTGTCTTGTTTGATAAATTGATGTTCCATTGATGTCAACAAAAGATTGTGTGAACGAACTGTTGTTTCCATCCCCATTTACAAACGAACCACTAAAGTATGCTTTTAAATTTTTTGTTGTTGACGGTGTTCCGTTTAACAAAGTCTTAAAAGAAAGAGTGTATTCTACATCCTTTGATAAATTAAAAGACTCAGTTGTTTTTAAAGTTTGAACGCCACCAACAGAATTATTATAATCAAATTTAACTGATTGTGCAAGGATAGATGAGTCAATCGATATGGGATGGTCATTTGAAGATGATACCCAATATGTTGATAAATTAGACTCATCAAATCTTCCATAAGATAATTCAGTATTAGAAGTGGTTGTTATATCTCTTAATAATTCAGTAGATTCTAATTTAGATTCTTGAACAAACTGAAAATCTCCTATTGCATTTCTTGATTTTCTAAATACCTTTACCCTCGCAACATCACCAACAAATGTTTTTAGTTGAGTCATGTTTATTTTTGCAAAAGAACCAGTTAAAGAAGATTCACCAATTATTTCATTTTGAAAATCACTATAAGAAATAGAATACGATTGGGATACGAAAGATTTTACTAAATTAGATTGAGTATATGGAACATCTACTAAAACCTCTCTATCATTTAATACCTCTATTATTTTTGGTGAAAATGTATCACCATTATCAAGAGAAACCGTTATTATATTTTCATCAACATCTCTATCCCAACTTCCACTACTCCTAATAAGTTTATAGGAAGTGCCAGCTCTCCAATTTGATAAATCTTCATTCAAAGAAGGCAACTGAGGAATACCTGTAACAGTACTTGTATTATCCGTTACGGTTTGTATTGTTTTTGAAAATATCGGCTTTACTATTTCATCTATTGAAATTTGAGGTCTTTTATAAAACCTTACAATAGTTTCATTCGATAAATTCTTATTAATATTGAACTCTCGTTCCCACTTGAGATTATAAACACCCCTCCACTCACTTGGAATTGGAGAACGTACTCCATTGTTATTCCAATCTTTTAATTCACCAAGAATTGTAATTTTACCAACACCAATTGGAGTATCATCATATACATGAACAGACACCAATTTAGAGTTTCCTTCATAATATTCTGGAATACCATCACCTGGTTCAAAATATATAGGGTTACCCTCAACATCTAAAATCTCAATTTTTATTTCGGTTGTTTCTTTTAGATAATCAGACCCCTCAATAAGAAACCCATTTTTACCACCCGTAAAAGTTTCTTTAAACTCAGTAATTCTAAAATATTCAGAATTAGTTTTTGTATCATTAATATATACCTGATAGTTTGATAGGTTTAGAAACGATGAATATGATTTAATTATAGCCATTAAAAATCTCCAATTACTATTATAAATATACTTTAAAAAAACTTATTAGGTATTTATATATAGAAATACATAGAAAGTTATAGAATGAGAAAATATACTACAATACAAATAAAAAAAGAAACCCATGAACTCTTACAAGATTACTGTAAGGAACATGGGTATAAGTTAAGTGGATTGGTTGAAACTCTAATTAAACAAAGAGTTGGTACACCAAAGCCAGATAATGTATTAAGAGTTAAAACTTAACATTTGAGAATCCGTTTACTTTCTTAATTTCAATCAATCCATCTACCACATCTCTCATTGAATCGATGTGTGATATTACCATAA
>Ga0222714_10001450_pt1 | contig 26705 bp, 26 predicted proteins | sample C33_3DmetaG_FD_165048 | JGI IMG/M metagenome (GOLD analysis project Ga0222714, IMG submission 165048) | Estuarine water microbial communities from San Francisco Bay, California, United States - C33_3D | ecosystem: Environmental > Aquatic > Marine > Unclassified | place: USA: California...
TCCACTAAATTGTCTCTTAAATTGGGCCGAATGTCAGCCTGTGACAACACCTGAATCAGGGTGCAGTGGCCTCTAAAGTTCCTTTAATTTTTGTTTTTCAGGGTAAGGGCTCGTGTGTAGAGGTCACTCCTCGGCAAGCCTAATTCATCAGCAGCTGCTTTCGCCGCATCTTTTACAGATAAGGTTTCAAGAAGTTCTGAAAGTCGGGCATCAGAATCCGCTGCTACCACCGATTTTTCGCCTGGAGGACCTACAACAATCGTTACCTCCCCTTTGGGCGGCCCTACTTCGGCATAATGACGAGATAACTCCAGCAAAGATCCCCGCTTCGCTTCTTCATAAAATTTCGTCAACTCTCGTGCTACACAAGCCGGCCGATCTCCAAAAATCTCTGCCATATCAGTGAGCGTTGCTGCTAAACGGCTAACACCCTCAAAGAAAATTAAGGTTGCTTTGACATCTACCAGTTCGCGCAGCGCTCTGCATCTCTGACCTGATTTTGGCGGCAAAAATCCGACAAACATAAATCGATCGGAAGGCAATCCCGCCAAAGTAAGCGCAGCCAGAGCTGCTGACGGTCCAGGTATAGGTATTACCTTATGACCAGCCGCAACCGCCTCAACAACAAGTCTATACCCTGGATCCGATACCAGTGGCGTACCAGCATCTGTCGCTAAAGCCACTGCCTCGCCGTCTGCAAGTCGCGATAGAATTTCAGGGCGAGAACGCTCTGCACCATGCTCATCATGACGTATTAACTTTGGCGGCTTAATTCCATGGATATCCAGCAGTCGACGCGCTACTCGAGTATCCTCTGCAGCTATAGCTGTCACGCTGGATAAAACATCTAATGCCCGCAAAGTGATGTCGCGCGAATTTCCAATTGGTGTTGCCACTATGTACAACCCAGAAGCTAAGTGAGTTTTGCGATCTGAATCGGGAGAAGTAACTTGCAATCTATTGCTCCCGCACCCTTTTTAGGAAAACGCGCACGACGTTCCGTTTTAGGCCTTACCTGCCGCCACCGCCTCTATTTCGATCAATAGATCAGGGACAACCAGACCGGCCACAAGAACTGTAGATGATGTTGGACGCGCATTTCCCAATCTTTTTGCTCGCTCTTTGGCAGCAGCTCCCAAATCTTCTTGCCTGACCACAAATGTAGTAATTTTGACCAGATCGTCCAAAGTCATATCAGCTACGGCCAAACAGGCCTCAATATTATCCCAAACTGTTTTTGCTTGAGCTTCAATCCCGTTCGGAATTTCACCACTTGGCAGCATTCCGACTTGGCCAGATATGTAGAGCAAACGCGAACCTGCAGGAACTTCAGATGTATGAGAGAACGGCCCACTTGGAGCTCCAAGTGAACTGGGATTACGCTGCTTATTCATTTTTTTCAAACTCCGCTTTCAAATGTTAAAAAGACAGGACTAATCGATTAATTGACCCTTCTTGAGTGCACGAGCAATGATGTTACGTTGAATGTCACTGGTACCTTCGCCAATCACGTAGACCAGCGCATCCCTGTGATGCATCCCGACCCTATGGTCTCGCATTATCCCTGCCCCACCCATTATCCGGATAGCATTTTCTGTAATACGCAATGCCGCCTCACTAGCCACCAGCTTTATTTTCGATGCTTCAGCGTCAGTGAGAGTCCCTTGGTCAACTTTCCAGGCTCCCCAATAAACCATCCATCGAGACGCTTCGATATCAGTCGTCATATCAGCTAACCGATTTGCTACCGCCTGATAATCTATGATTGGTTTCCCACGAACTATCCGCGTTTTGGCGAATTGCAGAGCTTCTTCATAGGCACCCCGCGCAAGCCCGAGGACAGAAGCAGAAACGCCAACGCGATTCTCGCTAAGACTTTCCAAGATAGTTGGATACGTACCTTCCTTTTCACCAAGGAGGTGACTGTCTGGCACAAACAAATCATCTATATGAAGAAGGCCCGTCTCAGAGCCCCTCAAGCCCTCCTTCTTAAGGTTATCAATGGTTAGACCTCGAGCTGGCAAATCAACAAGAAATAGGCTCACGGCATCAGCAGAGAGGTCGGGTTTGGTGCGCGCTGCTAGCGTTATAAAGTCGGCTATAGGCGCATTGGTAATATAAAGTTTTGATCCTGTGATTTTCCAACCGCCTTCAACCTTTTCCGCGCGGGTCTTCATTGCACGTATATCAGATCCACCATCAGGCTCAGATAAGCCAAAGCAGGCTATCTTCTTTCCGGCTACAGCTGGCTTGAAATATTCTTCTCGCTGCATTTTTGTACCTGATCGCCAGATCGGCCACATTCCCAAGTGGCTATGAGCAGAAAAGGCCGCACAATATGCCTGACTTATTCGAGCGATCTCCTCCCGGATTATACAATCCGAGATTTTATCCATGCCCACGCCACCATCTTCTTCAGGGTAACGAGCTCCCAACATCCCAAGCTCGCCCCAACGACTGAACAAATGCTTTGGAAAGGTCTCACTTTCGTCAGAATGGCGGACGTGAGGAGCAGCCTCCTCTTCCATATGGCGGCGTACAGTTTGACGAAGCGCTACATGTTCCTCTGAAAAACTGAAGTCCATCTATCTATTTCCCATCTAAAAATCGCGCACGTCTGCTATATGACCTTTTATTGCAGCCGCAGCAGCACTTGCGGGACTCATTAGGTGCGTCCGTGCTCCCTGTCCCTGGCGTCCACGGAAGTTCCGATTTGAAGTGGATGCTACGTGTTCACCATTTCCAGCAAGATCGCCATTTATACCAACACACATTGAACAACCTGATTCTCTCCACTCAAATCCAGCTTCTATAAAAATACGATCAAGACCTTCTAATTCAGCCTGGCGCTTCACGGGCATAGAGCCTGGAGCGACTATCGCTGGAACCTTTGCTTTTCTGCCTTTAGCAATCATTGCGGCAGCCCGCAGATCTTCAATCCGACCATTGGTACATGAACCAATAAAGGCGCGATCAATAGGAATATCGACGACAGCCATACCCGATTTTAGACCCATGTAGTCAAGTGAGGCCTGGTACTGGGCACTCCTATTTGCGTCGTTTTCATCTTTGGGATCTGGAACCTTTCCAGAAACACTCACCCCTTCTTCCGGGCTTGTCCCCCAAGTAACCATTGGCTCAATGTCTTCAGCACTTAGAATCACCTCACGATCGAAAGGCGCACCAGGGTCCGTCTGTAAGCCCCGCCAAAATTTTTCCGCGTCATGCCAATCCGTTTCTGAAGGAGATCCAGCTCGTCCTTTGAGGTAATCAAATGTCTTTTCATCTGGCGCAACCATTCCACAGCGCGCACCGGCCTCAATAGACATATTGCAGACTGTCATCCGACCCTCCATTGAGAGTCCTTGTATTGCGGAGCCCGCATACTCAATAGCGGCGCCAGCTCCACCAGCAGCACCAATTTGAGCAATAATTGCAAGGATCACATCCTTAGCAGTTACCTCTTTCTTAAGTGATCCGTCGACATTAATCCGCAATGTCTCGGGCTTTGCCTGCCATAACGTTTGGGTGGCAAAAACGTGGGCAACTTCAGACGCACCTATCCCAAAAGCAATAGCCCCCATGGCGCCATGCGTGGAAGTATGACTATCCCCGCATACTATTATCAGGCCTGGTTGGGAAAGACCTTGTTCTGGTCCAACAACATGAACAATTCCATGTTTCTCATCCTCGATACCGAGCATTCTTAAGCCGAATTGCCGAGTATTCTCATAAAACTGATCAACAACTGATTGAATTTCAGGATTGGTAATACTGTTTAGGGAACGTGAGGTTGTTGGCACATAATGATCTGCCATTCCCATGGTGCGGTCCGGGCGCCGCACGGACATTCCATTCTGCTTCAGATAATTAAAACCATGGAACGATCCTTCATGGCAAAAATGCCAATCAATAGCGAGCAAGGTCTGTCCATCATCTCTCTCGAAGATTGTATGAGTATCCCAAATTTTCTGAAAAAGGGTTTTAGGCATCGGTGTTGAGTCCGGAGAGGCAGTGGCAAAATGCTAGTGTATGGACAGCCCACTCTCTGTCTAGCCCAAGATCGACCAGCGTAACCCGCGATGCAAACGTTTAGGAGCTTCTAGTTTCGATGATAACGTCGTGATGCCGTAATGTGATGAAACGAAATTTTCAAATTAATTGGCTTTTGTTTAGCCAACTGATTTTCTAGGAGGCATGTAATGGGAAACCGACATGTAATTGATCTGTCTGGTAAAACAGCTTTGATTACTGGTGGCAGCCGAGGCCTTGGTCGTGCAATAGCCATTGCATATGCAGAAGCTGGCGCAAACATAATCATAGCAAGTCGAGATCTTAAAAACTGCGAGATCGTAGCTAGAGAAATTGAGGCATTAGGAAGAGACGCATTACCTGTCGCTGCCCACGTAGGACGTTGGGAAGAATGCGATGAGCTGATTGAAAAGGCTTACAATCAATTTTCAACAATAGACATCCTAGTTAACAATGCTGGCAAAAGTCCTCTTTACGAGAACCTCTCTGACATCGACGAACGCCTTTATGACAGCGTTCTAAATCTAAACCTTAAGGGTCCTTTTCGCCTGTCCTCCGTAATTGGTGAACGAATGGCAGCAGGCCAAGGGGGTTCAATAATTAATATTTCAAGCCTTGCAGCAATTCGCCCTCGGGCTGATATCGTCACCTATGCCGCTGCTAAAGCTGGTCTCAATGCGATGACTGAGGCAATGGCAGACGCTCTCGGTCCAAAGGTGCGTGTGAATTGCATTATGCCAGGACCTTTTCTGACCGATGTTTCAAAGGCCTGGGATATGGAGGCCTTTTCCAAACGCGCCCAAGAATTGATCGCGCTGAAGCGCGGAGGTCAACCGGAGGAAATCATTGGCGCTGCGCTCTATCTCGCATCAGACCACTCTAGTTTTACAACCGCAGCGATCATACGGGTGGATGGCGGGAGCAGATGAATAACTGCGCTGAGCATTGTAGCGTTTAAATCAAAGTGCAAAGTCCGAGACAGCAACAACACGCTTAGTTAAGACCGACAGCGCTCCCAAGAGTTGGACCAATTTCTGCGTTTACTACGAGGTCAGCATGACGATCCAGGTCCGTAGGTTCTCGGTTCAAGATAGCAAGGCGAGCACCGTTCTGTTTAGCCATTATTGGAAATCCTGCGGCAGGATACACGACCAGTGAAGACCCAATGGCGATGAAAAGATCAGCTGCCAAGGTTTCCTCTTGAGCGCGGCGCATCTGTGCTTCTGGCATTTGTTGTCCAAAAGAGATTGTGGCGGTCTTTACATATTCACTACCGCACTCAGGGCATTGGGGCAGAGTTTCATCTACACGAAACGGGCCCAGCACATCCTCCAGCGGAACCCTGCAACCACAATCCAGGCATGAACAATACGTAGAGTTACCATGAAGCTCAATTACCTTATCCTCAGGTACTCCAGATACTTGATGCAAACCATCAATATTTTGGGTGATAACAGCACTAGCTTTTCCGCGAGAAATCAACGAAGCGATAGATTGGTGACCTCTATTGGGTTTGGCGATTGTAATAGTTTTGTCAGTTTCAATTTTTCGGCGCCAAGTTTCACGACGCGCCTCACGGCTCGACATGAAATCATCAAAGTAAATAGGCTTGTATCGATCCCAAACGCCACCTGGCGAGCGAAAATCAGGGATCCCAGACTCAGTCGAAACTCCAGCTCCAGTAAATATTACGATACGATTGGCCTCCGAAATTAGGTCACGCAAACGATCTACTTCAGTCATGTGCGTTATTCCCTCATATCCCTTCGGCATTTTTTGGCTCAAACCGCAACATTAAGCGATTTAATCAAAAAACCAGCATAAACCGCAAATGTTCGATGTTCATCACGCTAGCGAAATTAAAAACCCTCCGGTAGCCTAACCCTTGAAATACCGGAGTTTATTAGATGAAAAATTGGACTGATGCTGATGGAACACTCATCGGTGCTGTGGAGGACAGTGTTTTAAAGATAACACTAAACCGGCCTGAAGCGCTAAACGCTGTAACTGGTGACATGTTGCAAGCCCTTTACAAAAGAGTGAGTGACGCAGCCGCAGATAACAGTATCGGATCGATTATTCTCACAGGCGCGGGGCGAGGCTTTTGCGCCGGTGGTGATGTGAAGAATATGTCTAAAGGGTCTGAACGTGCAGACACGATGGAAGCGAGGTTGGAGCCACTGAGACGTAAAATGGAAGTCTCGCGGCTGCTTCATGATATTCCAAAGCCAACAATTGCGATGCTCAAGGGTCCTGCTGCCGGTGCAGGTCTGTCTCTGGCTCTCGCCTGTGACATGAGATTTGCTGACCCAACGGTTCGAGTTGTTACTGCCTTCGCGCGCGTTGGTTTATCAGGCGACTTTGGCGGCTCATGGTTTCTCACACGCCTGGTAGGTCCAGCGAAGGCAAAAGAATTATACTTGAGTTCTCCATCTATCGAAGCAGAAGAAGCGCTTAGACTTGGAATCGTAAACCGTGTTGTTGATTCAGAAAAACTCGAAGTAGAGACCCAACGCTTTGCGTCTGAATTAGCAAAGGGGCCAAGAATTGCACTTGCCCATATGAAACGTAATCTCAACGCTGCTGAAATCGGTGATCTGGCCACATGTCTTGATCTAGAAGCCATACATCACGCTCGATGCGGCATGACTGCTGATCACCTAGAGGCGGCTAAAGCATTTGTGGAAAAGCGAAAACCTGTTTTTATAGGACGCTAGCGGAGAGATGCTTCGACTTCGCCAAATTTGTTTAGTAGCCCGACACCTCGACCCAATTGTCGATGAGTTAAAGACGGCACTTGGGTTGGAAGAATGCTTTAGAGATCCTGTTGTTTTGAAGTATGGACTTGAAAACGTTCTGGCACCCGTTGGTAGGAATTTTTTAGAAATAGTAGCACCAATCAGAAGTGATACAGCCGCTGAAAGGTATATAGACCGGCGTGGAGGAGATGGCGGATATATCATCATCTTACAGTGCGATGACCCTAAACGCCGTCGATCAATCTATTCAGAATTAAACATTCGCATTGCCAATTCCATGGACTATGGCGATTTCATTGGCACTCAGCTTCATCCAAAAGACACCGGTGGTTGCATGCTGGAGGTTGACCACCAGGAAGGTAATGTAATTGACGGCCCCTGGCATCCCGCAGGAAATCAATGGGAAAATGCGGTCCAGTTGAAAACTGTCAAAGAAATCACTGGAGCAACTTTGCAAGCACAGCATCCCCATATTCTAGCTACCCACTGGGGAAAAATTTTAGATCGCCCAGTAGTCGCCTCAGCGCATGGCCATGTCATCGAACTTGATAACGCAAATTTGGAATTTGTATCGAGCCGCGATGATCGTGGTGACGGATTAATTGGTGTTCAATTAACAGTTAATGATCGATCGGGGATATTGAAAGCAGCAAAAAGGCTTGGGTTGCCTACAACAACAGACCACGTCACGATTTGTGGCACACATTTTTATCTTTCCGAAACAAATGGATTTTCTTCATGAGCGCTGGCGAAAGACTGCCTGGCACACCAGAACCAATGTATACTTGGAAGGGCTCTGGAGGGCTCGAAATCGCTGGGGACGCTTGGGGTCCTAAGACGGGTCGTCATGTATTTCTATTACATGGGGGCGGTCAGACCCGTCATGCATGGAAAGGAGCTGGCGAAACACTAGCAGAGGCTGGTTACCGAGCCATTGCCTTTGACGCTCGAGGCCATGGCGATTCTGGATGGGCATCAAACGCAGAGGATTACGCCGGTGATCGCATGGTCGAGGATCTGACGACCCTGATTGCTGCGGAAGGGGCAGAAAAGCCTGCCCTAGTGGGAGCTTCTATGGGTGGAGGCACAAGCCTTCTTGCAACAGGTTTTGGGCATGTAGATGCATCTGCTCTCGTGCTCGTTGATATAGCTCCACAGGTTGAACCTGAGGGAGTAGCCAAAATCCAGGCTTTCATGGACCAGAAGCCAGATGGTTTTGACAGCTTAGAAGAAGTCGCAGAGGCAATTTCTAATTACCAACCTCACAGGAAGCGACCACGAACACTTGATGGCCTGGCAAAGAATGTTCGCTTAGCTAGTAATGGCAAATTCGTATGGCACTGGGACCCAAAGCGTCGACAAGCTCGTGCCTCTGCGTCAGGCGTCAACCCCTATCGCCAACAACTATCCAATGCTGCTGACCTCCTAAAATTACCGACGCTACTCGTTCGAGGAGGGCTTTCCGATGTATTAAGCGAGGAAGGTGCTCAGGCCTTCCTGCAACAGTGCCCTCACGCCGAATATGTCAATGTTAGAGATGCGGCGCACATGGTTGCCGGTGACCGCAACGATATATTTGCAGACTCTGTAGTGGGTTTTTTAAAACGAGTTGCGCCGCCAACCTGACGTCTTCAATCTAGTCTGACTTCTCTCTGTACATCAGACTTAGGTAAGTAATCGTGATCCGAGCTGAAATAATCCTCGTAAGGCATATGTCAAACGATGGAGAAAAGCGTGATCAGCTGGCATAGGTTGTCTCTAGAGCCTTATCAGAATTCGTTTAGTGTGTACTTTGGTGCTGCTTCTAGAAACATCGGGCGCCTATGCTCTGATCGCGATCAGCGCAGCGGCGATGAGTTAGGGCAGCACGACCAAGGATGGTGCTCAAGCTGATTATCCCTCCCGCCAAGAAGTCAAAAAATAATGCAGAAACCCATGGTGTTCTTCGATGGAAATTGCCCCGTCTGCTCACGCGAGATCCGATTCTATCGTCGTCGACGAGGAGCAGAGCAAATAGTTTGGGTTGATGTTAACTCTTGTGAATCGGCTGCTCTACCGCCTGGCCTGGACCGTGCGTCGCTTTTAGAGCGTTTCCATGTGACGGACCGACAGGGCAATGTTAATGATGGTGCATCAGCGTTTATAGCGCTGTGGCGTGAACTCCCTGGCCTAAAGTTGCTTGCCAGAATTGCGGGTTCCAAACCAGTTCTTCCAATCCTGGAAGTACTATATCTTTTGTTCCTAAAACTTCGGTCCAGCCGCTAAGATTTTAACCACGGGCCAACACACTCGGATTTAGATGAAGCAGAGGTCAGAGACCTCACGAGCCAATGAATTTTTGAGAGATTAAGAATGCGGGCAACAACCTCATATCCTGAAAAACATCCGAAAATACCGGAGGCTAAAATTGGGATTTTACTTCTTAATCTTGGCACCCCAAATGCAACCGACTATTGGTCGATGCGGCGCTACCTCTCTGAATTTTTGTCTGACAGACGCATCATTGAATTATCACCAGCCCTTTGGCAGCCCATATTACAAGGAATTATTTTGAGCATACGCCCTAAGAAGTCCGGCGCTGCATATGCTCGAATTTGGAACAAAGAAAAGAATGAATCCCCACTTCGCACAACCACACGCGATCTTACGGAAAAAGTAGCCTCAATAATTAGGCCAGCTCATCCCAACATTATAGTGGATTTTGCCATGCGGTATGGAGATCCTTCTACCGCTAGCGTCATAGAGAGGATGATAAAGGAGGGATGCGACAGGCTCCTTCTTCTGCCACTGTATCCTCAATACAGTGCCGCAACGTCGGGCACTGCATGTGATCAAGCTTTTCGGCAACTGATGCGCGAGCGTTGGCAACCAGCCATCAGAACAACACCGCCTTGGTACGATGACCCAAATCATATTGACCTTCTGGCTGAGTCGATTGAGCGCCATTACAGCAAACTTGATTGGACCCCAGATTTACTAGTGACATCATTCCATGGTTTACCAATGGAATATTTTGAGAAAGGCGATCCATATCACTGTCACTGCGCCAAAACCGCTAGGATGTTGCGGGAACGCCTTGGTTGGGAAAAAGAAAAACTGCTAATGGTTTTTCAATCTCGCTTTGGACCCAAAGAGTGGTTACAGCCATATGCAGATGAAACAGTAAAGTCTCTGCCGGCGAAGGGAATAAAAAAGATTGCTGTTATCTCGCCTGGGTTTGTAGCTGATTGTGTTGAGACGCTAGACGAGCTCGCCATAGAGCTTGCCCACGGTTTTCGCGCGGCTGGAGGAGAAAATTTTACTTATATTCCATGCCTGAATGATGATGATGGGCATGCCGCTTTTATTGCAAATCTGGCTACTCGGGAACTTTCAGGTTGGATCTAAACTAGAGCACCAAATGCCAATTGCTCCTATTTTCCTACCTTAAGCCTGTGAAAAAAACTAAAAGGTCCATACTGACGCGATAGACCATATTTCCTTATGTTGCGTTTATGGAATCGACTGTTCAACCGCTTATCCGAAATTGGAATTTCCTATTGTTTGTTGGTGGGAGATCTGCCAATACGCTTGCCATACATGGCTTGACCGTCGCAATTGGCTGGCATGTTTATAAGTTGACCAGTGACCCCTTGGATTTGGGTCTTATTGGATTAGCCCAATTCGCTCCAGCTTTTTTACTTTTCTTGTTGGCTGGGATTGCAGCTGATCGGCTTGAACGTCGTTCAATATTGGCAACTTGTGCCGCACTTCATTTTCTTGTGACAGGCGCTCTGTTTTGGGCTGTCATACAAACTCTAAGCGTTAACCTGATTTTTGCTCTCTTAGCTTTGCATGGGACAGCAAGAGCTTTCTATCATACCGCCAGTCAAGCGGTGCTCCCTAATCTGGTTACTAAAGAGCAGTTCCCAAACGCCATCGCCTGGGCATCGTCGGCAAACAAAGCAGGACAACTTATCGGCCCCGCAGCAGCTGGTGGTCTAATCGCCTGGATTGGGGATGGCGTCTATTGGCCCATCTTGTTGATGTTTGTTTTAGCCGGGTTGGCCGCCGCCTTTCTACCTAGGGCTCTGCGCCAAAGTGTAAGCCGTGGAAATAACCTGGCCGAAATACTAGGAGGATTTGTTTACGTCTGGCGCGAGAAGATAGTCCTAGGCGCAATCACCATTGACCTTCTAGCTGTAATGCTTGGCGGTGTGATGGGGCTTTTACCAATATACGCTGCGGATATTCTGCATGTGGGACCGGATGGTCTAGGCGTGATGCGCGCAATGCCCGGCATTGGATCACTGGTCATCGGCATTTTTCTTGCCCAGTTAGCGGCTCCTCGGCATATGGGGCCGCTCATGTTTATTTCTCTCTTTGCATTCGGCTTGTCTATCGCAGTATTTAGCCTCTCAACCGCATTTTGGCTTTCTTTGACAGCGTTGGCTGTCTACGGCGGAGCTGACATGATAAGCGTTTATGTCCGCCAAACTTTGACTCAAATAGCCACTCCAGACTACATGCGGGGGCGCGTTTCAGCGGTTAATTCTATTTCAATCAACGCTTCCAACGAGCTTGGAGACTTTCGCGCTGGCGTTTCTGCGGCTGCTATTGGGACTATCCCAGCTGTGCTTGCTGGCGGCATAGCAGTATGTGGCATCACCATCTTGTGGGCCTATTTATTTCCAGAAATTCGCCGGGTTGACCGTCTTCGAGATGTTAAGCCTGAGCTGTAACGATCTCTATTCCTCTACGGATTGCCGCCGTTGCCTGCTCTGCGAGCGCCAATTCACTCGCTGAAGAAATAGGATGATCAATGACAGCGAAGCGATACGCCTCAGCTCCAAGGGCACGGGCCATTAGCTCCGCAGCACTCTCGAACTTTGAAGTCATAACTCCTACAGAAGGAACGCCTACTTTCTCTGCTGCAATAGCGTCATGCAAACTGCACGACGAGCAGCTTCCTCAATCGCCAACCCCTGTGAAGGCAATATCCCAACTTCTAGCTTCATCAAGAATTTCGGGCTCCATTGGAGCTGAGTAGTTTCCTTTTGTTCTAATAATGACGCGGGCTGCACCAAAATCCCGCAGGAGTTGTTTTTCCATCGCCGAGAAAAACTGAACCGTGCCCCTTTTGCCATTTGAAATGAGGCCAACCGTCTTTCCCCGGAGGCCATCAAGCCGAGGTGCTAGATCAAAAACCGTACCACTCGAGGCATAAGTGGGATCAAATACTTGTATGCTCATGATGCAAAATATTCCCTAAGCTTCGCAATCAACGCAGGCGCCAACTGCCATTGTAACAGCTCGGCTTTTCCAACCAAACCAAGGAGGAATAACCGCTCCAAATCCTCCGGCAGGGCCACCTGCCGCAATCACCAATAAATCCTCAGCAGTTGGTAAGGCCTGAAATATTTCCTCACCGCGCTCGTCAACAACCATGCCTTTTCCGCAGCTAGCCCAATCACCGCGAGTTACACGCGCCCGCTCAAATACAAACTGCCTTATATCTGCTTTGGACCAATTTGCTTTCTCAAAATGAGCACGAAGCTGAGGTGGCACCACAATCGCGAAGTTTCCGGCCCAAATGGAATAATGCAGCATCGAGGCTTTAATTTCAGCGATGAAGGTCTCTAAGATTTGCTCTGGCTCTGTTGTCCACTCGTTCATAAGTTGGCGGGGTGATCCCGCTGACATAACCGTGACCGCTGACGCCGAATGAGGAGCGCCACGCTCCACCGAAAGTGGCAGCCAGCCTGTATTTTCTTCGTCTTCTGCTACGCAATACGAGATCTTTCCAGGGTGGCCGAGAGTAGACCTATCGACCTCCCCAGGCCGCACGTCCATTAGATTGTATAGGGCAAGTCGAATGGCGCGCCCAATCACCATGGTAGCTCTATCACTTGCACCCAGCGCATTGAACGTGCCATCCATGCCAAGCTCTTTGCGGGTAGGCCCGTTAATGACCGACAAAATTGCACACCCCCCAGTGGACGACGTCGCACCGTGAAGTAAAAACTCCTCCTGCAACATCGCAGTCCAGGCTGTAACAACCAGGGGAAAGTGCATCGGCAAACAACCGGCCATCACTGAATTTATTGCCAGTTTCTCGGCCGTGATGGGTCTTGCTCGCACCGGCTCAACCCCGATCAGACTGTCTGGGTTGAGCATTGCCCACTCTAAATGGGCCTGAACAAGATCTACAGTTGGCGGAATAATCGGGAGTCCGTCTGTCCACTTGCGACTGTGAAAATACTCCTGCGCCGCTAAAGCATCCTCAATAGAATGAATTTTGGACTGAAAATTCATCACAGACTATTCCGCAGCAATCGGCGGCGCAGACCGAACCGAAATGACTGGTAGCTCACCGGTAAACTTTTCAACTTCAACTAAAGCAGAGTGGGCTGAGGTTCCTTGCCCAAGCCTCGATGTACCTTCGTCACGAGTTAGAACATTTGGGTTGCCATGCTTTTCAAGGGCAGTCGCAGGTTTTAGCGGATTTGCTGGATCGAACCAGGCACCAGTTGGAAATTGAATGACTCCTGGCATCACTAGATCTGCAACAATCACTCCGGCTAGAGTTTGACCTCGATCGTTAAATACCCGGACAATATCGCCGTCGGCCAATCCACGGGCTTCAGCATCCAATGGATTGATCCATATCGGTTCACGCCCCTTAATTTTTGACTTCAGACTGGCCCCACCAGCGTCCATCTGGCTATGCAACCTAGTCTTTGGTTGATTTGAGAGCATGTGAAGCGGAAAACGTTTTGCAGCAGGTGAACCCAAATATTCCTTAGGCTCTCGCCACGCAGCATAACCAGGACAGTCGCTGTACCCAAAACTTGAAACCCGTTCAGAAAAGAGTTCGATTTTTCCAGAAGGCGTATTGAGAGGATTTTCTTCAGGATCCTGCCTGAAGTCTGCAAACTGTACAAAAGGAGTTACTGGCTTCGGCACCTCATACCAACCCTTTTTCCAGAAGGCCTGGAAGTCCGGCATCTCAACGCCACGTCTGGAAGCTAATTGGCGCGACACATTATAGATATGCTCTAACCACTCCATTTCTGATCTGCCCTCAGTGAACGCATCCCGATAGCCCATACGCTCCGACAAAGCTGTAAAGATATCGTGATCGGATTTTGCCTTGCCAACCGGATCACTTGCCTTTTGCATTGCAATGATATGCGGGTCGCGCCCGCCAGAACCAATGTCATTTCGTTCCAAAGTTGTTGTTGCAGGCAATACGATGTCGGCATGTCTGGCAGTCGCTGTCCACCAGATGTCTTGAACAATTACTGTTTCAGGCCGCCTCCAAGCATCCACAAATCGATTAAGGTCTTGATGGTGGTGAAATGGATTACCACCACACCAGTAAACTAATCGGGTATCAGGATAAGTTCGGGTTTCACCGTTAAACTCATATTGTTGACCTGGGTTGAGAAGAAGATCAGCAATGCGAGCCACTGGTATCCAACTATCTGCTCTGTTCATGCCAGCGGGCATCGTGGGCGAAGGGACCTTCTCCCTCGGTGCTCCCATTCCACCGACCGAGCCCATTCCGAACGCAAAACCACCTCCGGTTTTGCCAATCTGACCGAGCGTTGCAGCTAGGCTGATCATCGCCCAGTAAGGTTGTTCTCCGTGGTCCGCGCGCTGCAGGCCCCATGCCATATTCAAAAAGCTTCGAACACTTGCCAATTCATTTGCCAGCGCTCGAATTTTTTCTTCTGAGACCCCGGTTATCTTCGATGCCCAGCTAGGAGTTTTGGCCAGACCGTCATCCTCTCCCATCACATGAGCGCGAAAACGCTCATAGCCAACACAATAACGATCCAAGAAGTTCAGATCAGCTTTACCCGTCTCTATCAGGACATACGCCATAGCCAGGATCAAAGCTGTGTCAGTGTTTGGACGGATAGGGATCCATTCCGAATTGCTTGCACCTTCGAGGTCCTCACGAACCGGCGAAACATTTACAAAACGGATTCCCCTAGCCGTTGCTTGCTCCAAAAAATCCGCCATTCGGTGGGTACCGTTACCACCGGCATCAACTTGAGCGTTTTTAAGTGGCATTCCACCAAAGCAAACAATCAACCTGGTTTCTGCAAGGAGACCATCCCAGTCGCTAACGGGACCTTGAGCAGCTTCTGCCGTCCCGAGAATATGCGGTAACACTGCAAGCGCAGCCGCATAACTATAATTGTGAAGTTGACCAGTAAAACCACCATGCAGGTTCATGAAGCGCTGCATCTGCGTTTTTGCATGGTGAAAGCGACCTGCTGAAGACCACCCATAGGAACCAGCGAATATGGCTTCATTTCCATGCTCAGCTTTTACGCGCTTTAACTCTGCCGCAACCACATCTAAAGCTTTATCCCAGGAGACTGGCACAAACCGCTCTGCTCCACGAACTTCTCGTTTAGCTCCTGGCCCATGCTTCGCCACACTCTCACGCATATACGGTTCAGCGATCCGAGTTTCCGAATAAAGCATTTCCGGGATGGCATCTAAAATTTTGGAAGGACTTTTATCTTGCTCAAATGGCTTCACGCCTACGACACGACCTTCATTTACTTCTGCTCGAAATGCACCCCAATGAGATCCATGCATTATGCCGTTATCTGGCATGACTAACTGTCCTCGAAATTTTTCGAATGAAATGATAGGTCAATCTTATAACTACATTCGTTCCGAATCGAAATGAGACCCAAATGACTTTGACTGCCCTAATTACTGGGGGGGCCGGTGGCCTAGCCCGCGCGATGATAGAGGCCCTGTCGGACGATGGCGTAATTTGCGTCGCGGCTGACCGCGATCCTTCAGCGTTAGAGCGATTAAAAGCAGAAAAGCCAGGGGTCCTAACAACGGTTGCGGATGTTGCTAACAGCGAAACATGCGCCGCCTCAGTGGCCTATGCCATGAAAGAAACAGGGCGTTTAGATCTCCTAATCAACAATGCCGGTATTGGGATGTCCAGCCTTCGTGGAGACGCTGAAACAACTCTGCCAAGCCTCGAAGAACTATCTGATGAAATTTGGGACCAATTCTTCACGGTGAATGTTCGAGGTGCTCTTGCTATGACCAGGGCAGCATTTCCGCATCTAAAAAGAAGCCCACGTGGGCAAGTCGTGAATGTAACCACAAGTTATTTCACCATGCACCGCGTGGCACCCTATGGACCAACAAAAGCAGCTATGGAGAGCATGACAGCTATTTTTGCAAAGCAGTTTGCAGAAGACGGGGTCGCATTTAACGTACTTGTGCCAGGAGGGGCGACTGATACCCCTTTTGTATCTGACGCGTCAGGCTTTGATCGCTCTAAACTTTTGAAGCCATCAGTTATGGGGCCTCCCATTCGCTGGTTGGCATCCCGCGCGCCCAAGGAGTTCACTGGCATGCGCATCGCGGGCCAAGACTGGGATCAAAGCCTATCCGAGGATGAAGCTGCTAAAAAAGCTGCGCGTCCAGCCGCCTGGCCAGAACTTGCTCCAACTCCAGCTTGGGCAAAGTAGTTGTTTAATGCGTGTGAGCACCATCGCCCGTCAGTATGAAATGACGGCCACAATACGGACAATCAATCTCTGACTTGCTGCCCATCTCCAAATAAATCTTGGGATGACCGAGCGCACCACCTCCTCCGTCGCAAACGGGGTTGGTCTGATCAATTTCAATGATTTCTGGTGGCTCCATGAAAATGGCCTCCGGCGGCAAATAGCGTGTTCGGGCGGATCATAATAGCGCCTGCAAATCAAGCAAGCTTATCCTTATAACTATGATTGTTTGGGATACGGTTACCTATAACTTTATCAATCATTCCTTAATACCCAACAATAACTTCAACCGTTGCCATACGCTTTTCTTCCGTCACCACCCTTACAGCCTCGGTAAGAATTTTAGGTAAGTCTTCTGCCTTTTCGGCCCTGGCCGCCCAGCCCCGACTGGCAGCACCAACCATCACATAATCGGGTGCTGGCTCCAGAGATGTTATTGCCATCGTGTTGGCATTCGCAGCTATCCCATCTGGGTACAAGGAAAGTGTAGACCGTCTAACTGCATTCCAGATCCCGTTATGCATAACGACTACAAGCAAAGGAATTCCTAGGGCTTCCGATATTTGTCCGCATGCAACTGGGTTTGCGAACATATAAGACCCATCGCCAACACAGGCAGCTACAAGTTTATCCGGGTATACGTGGGCCACACCGAGAGCTGCTGGAAGTCCCCAACCAAGGCCAGCGGAGAGAGCATGGCCGAAGAATTGGTTTGCCCCACCAACATCAATATAAGCAGGTTGCACACCAAGTTCGTTAACAATGATTGCGTCTCTGCCTACAGCATCAGAAATGCATCCTGACACAAAAGCTGGAGACATTGGTGCAGATGTAACTTTAGCCCTTTCAAAACGGCTTTTCCGATCTTGTTCGAAAGGAAATGCCACTTCTTTCATTTGGTCAGATCTATCGGGCAAGGCGTCGGCAAGAGCATCCAAAGCTTTAGCTGGATCACCAGCGAGGGCAATATCAACGGGGAATCCTCGTGTTGGATACCTGCCAAATAAAGGGTCAGCTCCAAGCTGTATCACCGTAGCGTCTGGCCTCAATTCCACGCCATTGAGTATCCACGGAACAAGGTTATCAATGACCAAAACCACATCGGCATCTGCCAATAAAGGAGCTGTCTCGAAGCCTGCATGGAGAGGATGCGAAGTGGCCATTATATTTCGAGTTGGCCAGAACTCTGCAATTGGAAGAGCAAATTTTTCAGCCAAGTTAATGAGCGCTGCCGCCGCTCTGCCCTCGGGGTCACCACGCCCCGAGATTGCTAAGGGTCTTTTGGCCGCCTTCATAGCTGCGACAGCCTTAGCAAGTGGTTCAGTTGCAGGTGCAGAAAGTACTGGGGTGTCGGCGCGGATAGGCGTCCCAACGGCTGCGGGTCGGAGCTCTTCAGCTAATGGCTCTCTTGGTAGTGCTATGAAAACCGGACCTCGAGGCTCGGTCATAGCAACTGCGACAGCTCTATCTATAACAGCCTCTGCTTCCTCTCCATAACGCAGTTCATATTCCCACTTGCAAGCGCTTCGAACCATCGATGAGACGTCGCGTAAATCCTGTCCCCAATGGATTGGTACGTTGCGTGCTCCCAGCCTTGTTCCCTCAGTGATAGGGGTTTTTCCTGACATCACAATTAAAGGCACGTTATCGGCTGCTGCGTTGACTATTCCCATCACACAGTTTGCTAGACCTACTGTGACATGCGCCATCACCGCTTGAGGTTTTCCAGACGCAAGGTACCGACCGTGCGCCATACCGACAGCAGCCGTTTCGTGAGGCATAACAAGAGGAACCGGCATGGCATCTGCAGCCCCCTCCGCAGTTGCTCGCGCATAACCCTCAATAATTGAAGCGAAATCAGTACCACCATTTGCGAAAAGTGCATCAATGCCATGGTCCTTCAGTCGCACAAGAAGGGCTTCGGCGGAGGTCTTCGGCGTGAATGACATTGGGACTGGCCTCAATAAGGAATTTCCCGGTATTCTAACTTAGCTAAGAAGGAAAAACAGTCTATGCTGCTTGCAGAGAACGGCAAGATAGTGCCGCGGCAACCAATCAAGGATACATCTTTTTGGGGTAGAGATGATTTCGGACCGAAAAATGACTGGAAGGTTGCTCTTCCACCTAATGTAATTGTCGATATCGAGGCTGCACTGCCAGGTCTCAAGAAAGCATCATTACATCCAAAGGATATTCGACCGGAGCATTTTCCCTTACCAAACTCCGCCGTTTTTCTAGAAGAAGTTAATAAATCAATCGAAATTGGTCCTGGCTTTGCCCTACTCACAGGGTTTCCAATAAAAAACTTGGGCACAGCAGACGCCAGCCTCGCTTACCAAGGTTTCATGAGCCATTTTGGCCGCATCGCTATCCAAAATCGCATCGGAGAATATGTAGTCGAAGTCTCAGACAAAGGTCGGGGACTGGGCCCTCAAGCCAGGGGCCACTACGGGAATGCAGAACTTAACTTTCATGCCGATGGAGCAAATGCTGTATCACTTCTGTGCCTCGAGACCGCTCCAGAAGGTGGTCAAAGCCTGCTAATCGGAGCTGCTGCCGTATACAATACAATCCTTACGGAACGACCAGATATTTTGCCAATTCTGGAGCGTGGTTTTCACCATCACCGCCGGGATGAACGTGAGGAAAATGACCCAAAAGTAACGCCCTGGCGTACTCCAGTGTTTGCTTATTACGATGATCGGCTGCATTTAATTTACACGAGAATTTCAATTGATTATTGCGAAGCAGAGGGGATCGAAATTACTCCCGAGGAAAAAGATGCTCTTGATTTCTTAGATACCGTTCTAGGTCGCCCGCACCTGCAAGTGTCTATGGACCTTGCCCCCGGGGATCTTCAAATTGTTAATAACTTCTTATGTCTTCATGCGCGCACATCTTATAGAGATTCAGAGACTCAAAAACGTCGTTTAATTCGGCTTTGGCTTGATAATGAGAAAAGCCTTAGGAATGGACCAGGAAAAATGGATTGGTACATGCCAGAGCATTCAAGATTTTTACGGGAGCGAAAAGCCTTGCTCGAATTTCCCCTAAATTCAAAACAATCTGAAAGAAAAAATTAAAACTTTGCAGTCCGCTCCTAGGTGATCGTCGGACTTTAAGCCTCGGTCCTATTAGATTTTAAGTCTTATGTGATCCAAGCCTAAAGGTTTTGCGTATCTTTGCGTAATGATTTCACATCATTGATCCTGGCAAATCGATTTTTGGCAGGCATTTTCCTCCTTAATTCAGAGCCCGACTTTATGTCGGGCTTTTTTTAATTGGCTTTTGAGCCCCTCAATCACATACCTATCACTTTGGCTGAGCGGGCCAAAATCGACCAAACAGCTGGACATAGACAGATGGAAATAAGGCCGATGATCGACGCGTGAGGCTGACCACAATAGCAAACACAAGAATTTCCAAAAAAACTGTTTTAGAAATTCATTCCTTATAAAAATTATTTTTTCTCTCAATAAATTATTAAGTTAGTTCATTTTATTAAAGTTACTTACCCACTTTTGGCTTTTTGGCCCCTTCTTTAGACGGCCCTCGATATGTTCAAAATATAAAAACACTCTATTTTACTTGGATGTTAACAAACAGATTCCTGCTGGAATTTGGCATGGGAGAGCTCTCTATGAAGATCAAAATGATCACCAGAGCTGCAGCAGTTGCTAGCGTATTTGCCCTATCGGGTATCGCAGCGACAGCTCAAGCAGCAACATTAGAAGACGTAAAAGCAGCTGGCGAACTGAAGTGCGGTATTAACACCGGCCTGCCAGGCTTTGCGTTCACCGACGATAATGGCAAATGGGCCGGTTTCGACGTCGCTTATTGCCGTGCATTAGCCGCTGCTGTGCTCGGTGATGCTGACAAGGTTAAGTACGTTAACCTTACCGGGAAAAACCGTTTCCCGGCCTTGGCTTCTGGAGAGATTGATATTCTCTCACGTAACACGACCTGGACTTTCTCGCGAGATCTTGACTTGGGCTTTACCTTCTTGGGCGTCAGTTATTACGACGGTCAGGGCTTCTTGGGCCGGACCTCGCTCGGTGTGAAGAGCGCAAAGCAACTCGATGGTGCCTCTGTCTGCATTCAGACTGGCACGACTACAGAACTTAATCTTGCGGACTTCTTCCGTGTAAACAAGATCAAGTATGAGCCTGTACCTATCGAGACCAACGAAGAAGCACGTAAGGCCTATGAGGCTGAACGCTGTGATGTTTACACCACAGACGCATCTGGCTTGGCCGCAACACGTTCAACCTTCACAAAACCGTCAGAGCACATGGTTTTCCCGGAAATTATTTCCAAGGAACCCCTTGGCCCACTAGTTCGCCAGGGCGACGATCGCTGGGCTGACATTGGCCGTTGGGTCCTGTTTGCACTCATCAATGCTGAAGAGTTAGGCGTAACACAAGCCAATGTAGATGAGATGGCAAAGGGTACTAACAACCCTGAAATCAACCGTATGCTTGGCACCGAAGGATCTCTTGCTGCCATGATTGGCTTAGACAAATCCTGGGCAATCAATGCTATTAAGGCCGGCGGTAACTACGGAGAAATCTTCGAAAAATATCTCGGCAAGGATACACCACTTGCAATTGCACGTGGGTTGAATGCTCAATGGAATAATGGTGGATTAATTTACGCTCCACCGATGCGTTAATATAAATCCGAGGGCCCGTGGAGGTAAGATTCACGGGCCCTTATTTTTTATAGAAATTGGAATCCAATCATAGTGGCAAAGGTAGGACCACATAATAGTCGGGTACCGTTGGAAATCGGCCGGCTAATGACGGATGAACGGAGCAGGGCAGTAATTTTACAATTACTGGTTCTTCTAGGGGTTCTCTTATTTTTTGCCTTTATAGTTTCAAATACTATCGCCAACCTCCAACGAGTGGGTCTGGCGTCGGGCTTTGGTTTTCTCTCAGACGCGGCATTCTTCGATATAAATCAGAGGCTCATTGAATACACTTCACAATCATCCTTCGGCCGAGCGTTAATTGTCGGCCTTCTAAATACTATTTTGGTTTCAGCGTTAGGTATTATCGCTGCTACTTTATTAGGTTTTATTGGTGGCGTTTTGCGTCTATCCGACAATTGGATTGTAAGCCGTTTGGTTACGGCCTGGGTTGAATTCACCCGAAACGTGCCTCTTCTACTCCAAATTATTTTTTGGTGGGCCATTCTGACGTCATTACCCAAGGTGCGGGACAGTATTTCTATTGGTGGCGTCGCATTTTTAAACAATCGTGGACTTCGAACACCAGCACCTCTCTTTGAAACAGGAATGGAGTGGGTAGTAGCCGCCCTATTCGTCGCTATCGTAGCTTCGGTAGTGTTGGTGCGTTGGGCTCGGAAGCGCCAGGAAAAAACTGGAAAAACATTTCCATCTGCTTTGGCTACATTCTGCCTAATTATTGGAACTCCATTAATTGTCTATTTCCTCGCAGGCCAACCCGTAAACTGGGATTTGCCGGTACGGACCCGCTTTAACTTTCGTGGCGGCTTTAATATTACGCCTGAACTGATAGCTCTTTGGTTTGCCCTCTCGACCTATACTGCAGCATTTATTTCAGAAATCGTTCGGTCCGGGATTCAGTCCGTTAGCCGTGGCCAAACAGAAGCTGCCTCTGCGCTTGGCCTAAGCAAAAACCAGACGATGCGGCTGGTCATTATTCCGCAAGCCCTACGCGTTATAATTCCTCCGCTTACTAGCCAGTTCCTAAACCTTACCAAGAACTCCTCTCTTGCAATCGCAATTGGATATCAGGATCTAGTATCAATTGGAGGCACAATCCTAAATCAGAGCGGTCAAGCTCTGGAGGTGGTGGGCATTTGGATGGCCGTCTATCTTTCTCTAAGCCTTGCGACTTCAGCTTTCATGAATTGGTATAACAAGCGCATAGCTTTGGTGGAGCGGTAACGAGATGACCCAACCGTTCTTCCGACAGAAAGATGAGATGCTCAGCGAACGCCCACCTCCCGCGTCTACAGTAGGGATTATAGGCTGGTTGCGTTCGAATTTATTTTCTAATTGGATCAATACCAGCTTGACGCTCCTGTCACTCTATATCCTGTGGATGGCCGTGCCGTCTTTAATCGAGTGGGCGTTTATAAAAGCTCAATTAAGTGGTGACGACCGTTTTGCCTGTTCAGAAGATGGGGCATGTTGGGCATGGCTGGATCAACGCATCGGTCAGTTTCTCTATGGCTTATATCCTGCCAAAGAAACTTGGAGAATAAACATCGCGTTTGTTCTGCTTTTTCCGGCTCTAGCACCTTGGCTAATTGACAACATTCCTGGCAAGAAGTGGCTGCGCTGGTACTCGATTTTTTATCCATTTATTGCAGCATGGCTCCTAGTTGGTGGCTGGTTCGGCATAATCGAAGGTGTGACCACAAACAATTTGGGTGGCTTCGCGCTAAATTTAACGGTCGGACTTGCAGGCATCGTTCTATCCTTACCAATAGGCATCATGCTTGCACTTGGCCGCCAGTCACGACTGCCACTAATTCGATGGTTTTCGGTAATTTTTATCGAAACTGTTCGCGGTGTTCCGCTTATCACCCTCCTCTTCGTTTCCAATATCCTACTGCCAATATTCTTACCCCCTGATGTTGCCTTAGACGCTGTCATCCGCGTTATCATCATGGTTAGTGCTTTCGCGTCCGCCTATATGGCTGAAGTCATCCGTGGCGGGCTTCAAGCGATACCAAAAGGACAATACGAAGCCGCATCGGCGATGGGCCTTGGCTATTGGCAATCGATGCGGCTCATAATCCTGCCTCAGGCACTGAAGATATCCATTCCAGGCATTGTTAATACCTTTATCGGACTTTTTAAGGATACAACCTTGGTGATCGTAATCGGCTTGTTCGATATTCTCGGTATAGCTAACGCAATGGTGTCCAACCCAGACTGGCTCGGACTGTCGTCAGAAACTTATGTCTTCGTGTCCCTATTTTTCTTTGCCGTGTGTTTTTCGATGTCTCGCTATTCGATGCGTCTAGAACGCAAGCTCGACACAGACAAACGATAATTGGAGCAGAGCATTGCCTTCAACTGAAAATCAAGAAAATGCAAATCCAAATGGCCCATCTATCAAAATTGAAGGCCTTAACAAATGGTTTGGCTCGTTCCATGTGCTCCGGGATATCAATCTGGACGTCAACCATGGTGAACGCATAGTTGTTTGTGGCCCTTCAGGAAGCGGAAAATCAACACTAATCCGCTGCATAAATCGTCTAGAAGAGCACCAAGAAGGAAAGATAGTCGTTGATGGTTTTCATTTGACCAACGATTTAAAGCAGATAGACGCGGTTAGAAGCGAAGTCGGAATGGTGTTCCAGTCTTTCAATCTTTTTCCGCATCTCACAGTTTTAGAAAATTGCACTCTGGCCCCAATTTGGGTTCGTAAGCAGCCAAAACGGGAAGCTGAGGCAGCTGCAATGGAGTACCTAGAGCGCGTTAAAATTCCTGAACAGGCAAACAAATTTCCAGGTCAGTTATCAGGAGGTCAGCAGCAGCGCGTTGCGATAGCGCGTTCTCTCTGTATGAAACCAAAAATCATGCTGTTTGATGAACCAACCTCCGCATTAGACCCAGAGATGATCAAAGAAGTTCTAGATGTGATGGTCGACCTCGCAGAAAGCGGCATGACAATGTTGGTCGTAACTCACGAGATGGGCTTCGCATCCCAGGTCGCAGATCGGGTCATCTTCATGGATGAAGGTCAAATTATAGAGCAAAATACGCCGCAGGAGTTCTTTAACAACCCTCAATCCGATCGCACTAAACTCTTTCTAAGTCAGATTTTAAGTCACTAAGTCATTATCTTTCTTGCTTAAAAGATCGACAGTGAAAAAATTTAAATATTTTTAAAGCTAGCGATAGCTCCACTTTCGGAAAAACTTCAAAAAATGAAAAAAACCATTGTGATTGGATCAGACCACGCGGGCTTCCCCATGAAAAGCGTGGTAATCGAAGCAATCCAGGCGAAAGGCTTCGAAGTCCTCGACGTTGGGTCATACACCGATCAACCGGTTGATTTTCCTGATATCGCGCGTGACTTATGCAAGAAAGTCTTAGAGGGAACGGCATTTCGAGGAATTATGGTTTGTGGGACAGGCGTTGGTGCTGTTATCGCTACCAATAAGATTAAGGGCATCAGGTCAGCGATGGTCCATGACATTCATTGTGCACATCAATGCGTGGAGCATGATGATGTTAATGTGATGTGCGTTGGGGCAAAAATCATTGGGCCATGGCTTGTATGTGATTTAGTTGATGCCTTTCTTGATGCCAAATTTAATGCAACAGAAGAACATGTTCGCAGAGTTCAAAAACTAGCGGAAATTGAAAGTTCAGATTGAACTAAGATGAATTCAAAAATTCTAGTTTTTGGGTCAATAAATGCCGACTTAGTTTTTCCTTTAGAAAAGTTGCCGAGAGAAGGTGAGACTGTTTTAGGAGTCAATTACTCGTTTCACCCGGGTGGCAAAGGAGCGAATCAGGCAGTAGCTGCGTCTAGAGCTGGTGCAGAGGTTACTTTCCATGGTTGCCTTGGTAAGGACGCTTTTGCTGAAGAATTACTGAACTCCTTGATACAATCTAACGTTGATGTCTCTCAAATAAATAGAGTGAACACACCCTCCGGTTGCGCCGCAATCGGCGTCGATACGAGTGGTGCAAATCAGATAATGGTTGCAGCTGGTGCTAATCTTCATGTCATGGCATCCCAAGTACCAGACAATCTCCTCACGCCAACGACGATAGTCGTCCTTCAGATGGAAGTACCAGCCAAGGAAAATTGGTCGTTAATAAACCGAGCGAAAGCATTAGGCTCAACAGTGATCCTTAACCTGGCACCTGCAGGAGCAGTCCCTCTAGAAACCCTAAGCTTGATTGATTTTTTAATAGGTAACGAGCTCGAGGTTTTAACTTTAGCGAGGAATTTGGAACTTAAAGAAAAGCAACCAATTGAAGCAGCTCAAAAGATTGCTCAGCTGACCAAAAAGACATGCATCCTGACTCTGGGGGAAGAAGGCGCCTTTGCCTCCAATTCTATAAATTTTTGGAGAGTACCAGCGTTGGCATTAGATCCAGTTGATACAACAGCGGCGGGCGACTGTTTCGTGGGCTGGTTGGCTGCAAGGTTGGCTTCAGGCGATAATCTAGAACAATCTCTCCGGTGGGCTTCTGTAGCCGCAGGAAAGGCCTGCTTAATTTCTGGAGCGCAAACAAGTCTTCCCGATTTTCGTTCTGTCGAAGCTTCTTTAAGCGACTTACCCCGAAATAATTGACCTCATCTCAATTGATCTCAGCCTTACAAGTAAGCCCTAAGTATGAGTCACTGCTAATTTGCGGTTATCAGATTTGGGGATAATTATAACAGTTGGTGCGGACCGCCGGACTTGAACCGGCACGACCGAAGTCGACAGATTTTAAGTCTGTTGTGTCTACCTATTCCACCAGGCCCGCGCAGCTGCACCTTAACAGCAAAAGAACCGCAACATCCATACAAATATTATCTGATGAATGTAGGATCACTAAACTAAGTCGTCAAATATGATAAGCGTATGTTTCTATACATAATTCTAGATTTTTGTAATAATTTTATAAAGCTTGAAGTGCCTTTTTTTCTAAGAATCTCCGACGCGTCTAAAATCCACAATTTCTGCGTTTAATAAATAATCTGTGATGACGCTAACATCCAATAAAGAGTTAACAGGAATACCTGCAAGCCGAATAATCGATCATCAAAATATCAGACCAAATTAGTTTAAATTCCTTTTTATGTTTCTCTGGATTTAAGCTGCAATTATCTTTATTTCAGCAGCATTCAATCAGGAAAGTTCCTTAAATGATCGGCAATGCCCAAACGGGTCAAGACAGGCCTGCCCTGGGCATAATCCTCATGATCTTTGCTTTGTTTGTCCTTGCCAGCATGGATGCGGTCGCCAAGCATTTGACGGAAACTCTAGCCGCCCCTCAGATATTAGCTGTTAGATTTTGGATTTTTCTCACGTTTTCTTCTTTGATAGCCAGTCGGCGCGGCTTGAGACAGGCTGCTCACTCAAAAAACCCGCGATTACAAATTGTTCGCACGCTAGTACTTGTTGTTGAGATGACAATGTTTCTTGTCGCCTTCTCTTTTCTACCACTCGCAGAAGTCCATGCCATTGCAGCCGTTTCACCACTTATCGTTATGGCTCTCGCTGCGATTTTCTTAGGGGAGCGCATAGGGCCAAGAAGATGGACAGCCGTAGCTGTAGGTTTTCTGGGTGTGATGCTAATCATACGCCCAGGCGCTGGAGTTTTTGACCCGATTTCGTTGCTAGCGCTGGCTGGTGCTTTTGGATG
>Ga0222714_10001451_pt1 | contig 26700 bp, 24 predicted proteins | sample C33_3DmetaG_FD_165048 | JGI IMG/M metagenome (GOLD analysis project Ga0222714, IMG submission 165048) | Estuarine water microbial communities from San Francisco Bay, California, United States - C33_3D | ecosystem: Environmental > Aquatic > Marine > Unclassified | place: USA: California...
CAGTGATATTTTTAACAACGCCTTGGAGGACTTGGCCTTCCGCAAGATTGGCAATTAATTCACCGCGGGCCTCGGCGCGGCTTTCTTCAAGAACAGCACGACGTGAAACTACAATGTTTCCGCGTGCACGATCCATCTTAAGGATTTGGAATGGCTGAGGCGTGCCCATGAGTGGGCCAATATCGCGGACTGGTCTAATATCGACTTGGCTTCCTGGTAGAAATGCGACGGCGCCGGAAAGATCAACTGTGAAGCCGCCTTTTACCCGGCCAAAAATAACGCCTTTGACACGTGTGGTGCTATTATAGGCATTCTCAAGCTGTTGCCAGGACTCTTCTCTGCGAGCTTTGTCGCGGGACAGAACGGCCTCTCCATTTCTGTCTTCAAGCCGCTCGACGTACACATCGACAACGTCGCCAATTTTTAATTCCGCGGGTTGGCCAGGAGCTCCAAACTCTTTTAAGGCAACTCGACCCTCAGCTTTCAACCCAACGTCGACAAGCACGCTATCGTTATCTACAGCGATCACTACACCTTTTTGAACGGTTCCCTCGAACCCATCCATTTCGGTGAGTGAATCTTCTAGCAAACTAGCAAAGTCTTCATTGTTAGCGGGCATTGTCTGCGTATCGGCCATGTTTTTTTATCTCATATCGGCGTTTCGCACTAAAGCGATCCGCCTGTTGTTGAACGCCCAGAAAAACGGAAGGCCACGGCGGCTCCGCCTCCGAACGAAGGGTTGGATTGATTTGTGATCCGCGCGAACCTTAATTGGGCGTGGTTGATCGGGATCAGATCCTTGGCGCCCTCCTGAAGCGCCCCGAAACAGCGACCGGGAAGATCAGCTGTTAGGTTCCGCGGCGTCTATTGGCTGCAATCTGCTCACCGATCGTTTCAACCGCAATCTTAAACACCATTTCAGCGTTAAGATTATCAGTATCGAGGCATATTGCATCCGACGCTGGTTTCAGTGGAGCTGTGCTGCGCCCACTGTCCCGTTCGTCACGCGCCCGAAGGTCGCTTAGAACGGCGCTGTATATAACCTCTTCGCCGCGCGCCTGCAACTCTTTCACACGCCTCTGTGCTCGGACTTCGGGCGATGCTAACAAAAAGATCTTCGCATCTGCCATTGGGCACACCACTGTACCAATGTCTCTGCCATCGAGAACAGCGCCAGGAGGCATTGCAGCAAAATCTTGCTGAAATGCGAGAAGGGCAGCGCGTACCTGAGGGATTGCTGCAACCTTCGATGCTGCTATCGCTGCTGCTTCACTGCGAAGATCGCCACGATCTAAGTCAGCAGGGGTCAGCGCTTTAGCTGCTCGGGTTGCCATCACTGTGTCAGATGCGTCTTTTCCTTGAGCCAGAACAAGCGCACCAACAGCTCTGTAGAGGAGGCCAGTATCCAAATAATTAAGCCCAAAATGCCGCGCTAGTTTGCGAGCAAGAGTTCCTTTACCTGAAGCAGCTGGACCGTCTATGGCCACTATCATTTAATAGGTTTCCTAAACTCAGCTCCAAGACTTTCCATTAATGACTGAAAACTTGGAAAGCTAGTAGTTATGGGGCTCGCATCATCAACAACTACTGAACGCTTTGAAACGAGGCCTAATATCAGGAAGGACATAGCGATTCTGTGGTCAAGCGCAGTTTTGACGATGCAGCCACCCGCTATCTGGGAAGTGCCGGTTACAACTAACTCGTCTGCACTTTCACTTACTTTTATTCCTGCGGCTGTGAGCCCTTGAGCCATCAGAGCAATCCGATCGCTTTCTTTTACCCGTAGCTCGCCTATCCCCTGCATTGTTGTTTGACCTTCAGCTACCGCAGCTGCAACGGCTAGTATTGGATACTCGTCGATCATTGATGCGGCGCGTTCTGGTGGCACAAAAACACCTTTTAGGTTCGAGGCGCGAACGCAGAGATCACCGACGGGCTCGCCGCCGACGTCGCGCTGGTTCATTATCTCGATTTCACCTCCCATTTCCTGGAGGGTTGTAACTAAACCAGCCCGCGCGGGATTAAGGCCAATATGATTAAGACGAATCTCTGAGCCTGGAGTAATGAGTGCTGCGACCATTGGAAAAGCGGCTGAAGACACATCCGCTGGTACGTCCACGTCAATTGCAGTCAATTCAGGTTGGCCCTTTAGGCAAACCTCCCATCCACTGCCATCTGAGTTTGTGCCACTTCCAATAGATGCCCCCATGCGACTCAAAAGGCGCTCAGTATGATCGCGGCTCATGGTGGGCTCTACTATTCGGGTTTCGCCCGGTGCGGCCAGCCCAGCGAGTAGCAACGCGGATTTTACCTGTGCGGATGCTACAGGGGATGTGTAATCCAGAGCCATTGGAGCAGTTGCACCCTTAATTGCCATTGGCAATCGTCCTTTAGATCTGGTCCAGAAACGAGCACCCATTCGAGTTAACGGTTCGGTAACGCGAGCCATTGGGCGGGAGCGTAAAGATGCATCTCCCGTCATCACTGCAAAGGTTGCAGAGCCTGCTATGGCGCCCGCAAGAAGCCTTGCTGCTGTCCCGGAATTGCCCATGTTCAGAATGTTTTCTGGCTCTAGAAAGCCCTGTATGCCGACTCCATCGACATGCCATTCGACCCCATTATTTCCCTCGCGTCGCTCTATACGTGCGCCTAGTTGCCGAAGTGCTTCTGCCATGTCCAAAACATCTTCGCCCTCTAACAAACCTGTAACGCAAGCGTGGCCAACTGCCATTGCGTTCAGAATTAACGAACGATGGGAAATTGACTTGTCTCCAGGAGGTCGAGCAACTCCCGACAGACCAGCTTTTGCGTGTAAAGCGAAGAGAGGACCCGCGAGCCCCGCGGCGGTTAAAGGGGATCCCATGGTGGCTTAATACTTCCTTTATTAATAGCTGCGGCGATACGGCGTACAGAGGGTATTTGACAGGTCGCGACCTTTCTGGCAATTCCGCGCCCTCTTAAAGGTATAGAACACAGTCAACTCTGAGTTGGAGTGCCCCCCTATGGAGCTTGCTGCCCGAGGAAAAAAGCGCCGTTGTCTTGAATGCGGAGATCAATTCTATGACCTAATGCGTGATCCCGCTCCTTGCCCCTCCTGTGGTCATTTGAATCCATTGGAGGCTTTTATTGAGGGTAAACGTCCGCAGTCATCTGAACCAAAGGTAACGAAAAAAGATCGCAAGACTGAAGTTGAAGACGATCTAGACATTGATGATGATGACATTCTTGATGATGATGAAGACGTTGTCGTCTTAGATGACGACGAAGATGAAGACGATGAAGATCCCGAATTCTCGCGGGTCAGCGTCAGTGGAGATGATGAGGAAGATTAGGTCTGGTGCAACAGTCCCCTTGCGCTTCTTAGGCTTCGGGGCTAAATCCAGGTTTCTGCCGCCAGAGAAGTTGGGCGGATACAAGGGGCCATAGCTCAGTTGGGAGAGCGCTTGAATGGCATTCAAGAGGTCAGGGGTTCGACTCCCCTTGGCTCCACCATCTCTTGAAAGAGATGGTTTTACGAATATCGGTATTTTATAGGGCCGAGACGCTGTCGCTATATCAAGCTTGATCTTTGCATCACGGCGCACTCAGGTGTGATCGATTCGATAATTAGGGCCCAAGGTCTATGTTTTTGACGGGGCTCTACGTTGGACTATGGTGAATAGACGCCCTTGCTTGAACCTCATCCATGACCCGCATGATATTTTCGCCCCACAATTTTTCTAAATCAGCTTCATCATAACCGCGGCGTAGCAGTTCGAGGGTGACGTTAGGACTTTCGTCAACACTATCCCAGCCACCTATTCCTCCGCCGCCATCAAAATCACTGGCAATACCCACGTAATCGATACCTATTGTTTTCACGGCATGGTCTATGTGATCGACAAAGTGTTTGACTGTGATGTCTTCGTGTTTGGAATAGATTTCTGCTCGTTCCCTTCTGAAGGCCTCGAGTTGTTGGGGACTGGTATTGAGTGCATTAGACGGTGAGATAAGTCCAAGACGATTTCGAAGTTCTGCTAAAGCTGACGAGATAGCTGGGTCGGCAGCGCCCAGATAGCCACGAAATGCGCACATTTGAGCAACCCCACCTCTATCGCGGATTGCACAAAGCTGCTCGTCGTCAAGATTGCGACTGTTTTTGAAAACAGCATTTGCACTCGAATGCGACGCAATCACTGGGGCCTTGGACGCTTCAAGAGCCTCAAGTCCAGTGCGCCTCCCAACATGGCTCAAATCTACCATGATCCCTGAGTCATTCATGGCAGTAACAAGTCGTTCACCAAAAGCAGTTAGGCCAGTGTCGTCCCCGCTATCACCTCGGCCATGATTGGGGTTGCTGCTACAGCCGAACTGGTTGTGGCCGAAATGCGTTATTGAAATGTAACAGACCCCTCTGGCTGCCCATACTGGAATGTCCGCTAGTGAATTTCCCAATGGGTAAGCATTTTCCATACCTATGAGGCCAACTAATCGCCCCGAGGCATGGATTTCCTGAACTTCTTTTACAGTTCGCGCATGAGCAATCTCTTTTGGGTAAGCCCGGAACATGCGGGATATCCCTGAGTATTTTGCTTCCGCAGCCAACCTGGCCGACGCGTAGCCTTCCGCGTCACAAAGTCCTTGTCCGGTGTAGACAATAAAGAAGCCAGCATCGAGGCCGCCAATTCTCATTTTAGGCAAGTCAACCTGTGCATGTGTAATGCGACCCGGGTCTAGCAATTCGGTCATAAAGCCAGTGCCAGTGTCAATGTGGGTATCAATAGTTAACAGCCGGTCATGTATTGCTCTGGCTTCGGCTTTTAGGGCTTCATCAGTCATCACGAGGGAAGACCCGGTCTGATGCTCCGATATATCCTCGGTTCCATGTCGGCGTAATGTGAAATTCATTTACACATACGTGAGCTGGGGTTTCCGCAATGAACTGAATTGCCCGGCCCATGTCGGCCTCTTGTATCATCCGAGCCTGATCTTCGGCACTTGGAGGAACGGGTCTCTTTGCTAAAATCTCTGTTGCGACTTCTCCTGGACAGAGAGCACAGGCGCGTATTCCTAGATGACAATGTTCGTGATTGATGCTCTCATTTAGAGCATTCAGGCCGGTTTTTGCCGTTGTATAGGCAAAGCCAGAAACACCACCTACACGTTGGCTCGCCATAGACGAGACATTGATAATGAGACCATCTCGCTGTTTACGCATAGGTTTTAGGGCTGCCTGACAAACATTGAAAGCACCTGCAAGGTCTACGTCCAAGACCTTGCGCCAGTCTTCATAGGAAATTTCCTTCCATTTCCTTTTTGGTACATTAAGCCCTGCGCTGTTAACCACGATATCGAGCCGTTTATGCGTGCTAAGAATTTGGCTAACAACAGCGTCACAAGCTTCAACATCGACTATATCTAGTGGTGCTGTCTCAGCTATTCCTCTGGCGGCTTCAATTGCCTTTTTCACGTCTTGAAGTTGCTCGGTTCGTCGACCGGACAAAATAACCACAGCGCCAGCCTGGGCTAGTGCTAGTGCGCCTCCTCGACCAATGCCTGTTCCTGCTCCGGTTATCCAAGCAATTTTGCCTTCCAAGGTTTTCATATAGCCCGCCCCAAAAAATTCTAAATTTCCTGACCCTAAGGTTTGCTGTTGTGCAGCGTGGGCGTCAAGGTTGCGCTCCCAGAATTGCCAAACTCAAAATGCCTTATTCGATTCCGGTAAGGTTAGCGAGTTGGCCTCTAATGGCTCAAGCTGCATCCTCCAGGACCATCGCAGCACATTTCTCGCCAATCATTATGCTTGGGATGTTAGTATTCCCAGATGTTAGTGTGGGCATGATGGAAGCGTCTGCAACACGAATGCCCTCTAAGCCGTGAACTCGTAGACGATCATCGACAACAGCCATTGTATCATGACCCATTTTGCAAGTGCCGATCATGTGGTGGGTGATAGTACCTTCGTTTCTTACATATTCGAGAATTTCTTCATCACTTTGGATACTTGCGCCAGGGGCCAGCTCCTCAGCAATTGTATCAGCGAGAGGAGGACTCTCGACGATTTCGCGGGCCATACGAATAGAGGCAATAGCTAGTAACCGGTCGTTCACAGTTTGGAGAAAACGAAACCCAATCTTTGGTGCTGCTGCTGGGTCTGCTGAACGGATATGCATTGAACCCGTGCTTTCCGTCCGTTGAGCGTGGGAATACATAAAAAAGCCTTCCACCGGTGACATCCGTCGGCTTCGACCTCCACGCATCTCAATCATATACGGTGCAACCACCATCATGACATCTGGATTTTCTAATTCAGGCCTAGATCGAGCGAATACTCGAAGGGTGCCAATTCCCTGTGAAATGAATCCTTTCCGAAATGCCACGTATTTTGCGATCTCCATTGCAAAGCGCGCTCCCTGCCCACGTTTGGCAAGAGATAAGCCTTGTTGATTGAAACGCCACTTTAAGATTGGGCCAAAATGATCGCGTAAGTTCTCTCCTACACCTTTCAGTTCATGGAATGTTTGGATGCCATGCTCGGACAGGGTTTCTGCATTTCCGATACCTGACAATTCTAATAACTTCGGTGAGTTAGCTGTGCCACATGACACAATTACCTCGCGTCCAGCATATGCTTCCTCTACATGGCCATTCTTCCTGTAACGGACACCGATGCACCGTTTCCCTTGGAATAGAAGCTGTTCCGCCTCAGCGCCCGAATGAATGGTCACATTTGGTCGCCTTCGAGCAGGTTCTAAATATTTAGTAGCCGTGCTTTCTCGTTCACCCCTGAACACCGTCTGCTGAGCCATTGCAACGCCTTCTTGCGTTGCGCCACTATAATCTGGGTTGTGTGGTAAGCCTTTGGCTTTTGCCGACTCAATAAATAAATCATAAAAAGGGGTAAGCTTCGCAGCTTCTGTTACTCGTATTGGCCCGTTTCTGCCCCTGTGGTTATCATCTCCTAGATTTGTACTCTCGATTTTTTTCAAGAATGGCAGAACATCTTCGAAGTTCCAGCCGCGGCACCCCATTTGACCCCAAGTGTCATAATCTGCTTTTTGGCCACGATTGTAGATGGTCCCATTGATTGCGCTTGAACCGCCGAGGATCTTTCCTCGAGGAACATATATCTGGCGATTGCCGTGACCTTCATGAATTTCAGACTGATAACGCCAATTGGCAGAAGGGTTATCGACGAGATTGGCAGCACCTGCTGGTGGGCGAGTCCAAATATATTTGGCACCTTTGGTCCCAGCCTCAAGGCAAAGAACTTTGTAGCGACCACTCTCTGATAGCCTCCCAACTACGGCCCCGCCAGCGGAGCCAGAGCCGATAACAATATAGTCAAATTGGGTGTCAGCCATTTTTGCTTCCTTGGGGTTCGTGACGGTAGGTTGTTCAGTCATTTTTTAAAGCTGAGCCATTAGTTGGTTTTTTGGTTTATTAGGTTGTTTCAAACAAATTTTTGCCGGGACTGCGAGCTTTCTATCACCCCTCAAGATAATCCATTTTATTGGGCAACCTCTCCATGTGAATTCGCTCTTTACATGATAGCATCGTAAGATGTTGGTTCATCAAGAGAGACAAGTTTATGGAATACGGCTTCAGTATGCGGGGGCAGTATCCTGCTGGTACGGATATGCAGGATGCGTTTGCTAAAGCTTGCGAAGCAGCTCGATTGGCGGACAAACTCGGCTACAGTTACCTCACTAAAGGTCAGCACTATTCAATGTCACCTGTGCAGGCCCTGCAGCAGACACCATTTTTAGCACGCATCATGGTTGAAGCTCCGAATATCAAGCTTGTTACCGGCATTGTTTTGCTTCCACTTCACAAACCCCTTGATATTGCTGAACAGCTTGCAGCAATTGATGTGATGTCAGGTGGTCGCTTGATCTTTGGATCGGGTATTGGCTATCGCGAGGTTGAATTCAAGGCATTTGGAATGGCCTCTAAGGAAAGGGGGCGACGTTTTGAAGAAAACCTAATTGCCATCCGTCGCCTTTGGACTGAAGAAAAAGTCGATATGCTAGGGTCGCATTTCGAGTTGGATGGCGCTTCTTGTTCAGTGAAGCCACTTCAAAAACCTACACCGCCTTTCTGGATTGGGGCTAATGTAGATGCCGGTATTGAGCGTGCAGCAAGGATGGCTGATGCATGGTTCATAAACCCACATCAGACCATGGCGACTATCGAACGTCAGCTCGATATTTATCGACGTGCGCTTGAGAGTGCAGGGAAGCCTGAGCCAAAAGTCTTGCCAATCATGCGGGAGTGTTATCTTGCAGAAACTGAGGCCGAGGCGATCCGCATAGCGCGGCCCTCGCTTGAGGCAAAATACAAGTCATACCATGCCTGGGGACAAGATAAGTCTATGGCTGCAGGAGATAACAATCTTGATATGCCGTTTGAGCAGTTGCTTGAGGATAGATTCTTACTTGGGTCTCCGGATCAGGTTGCAGAACAGTTAATCGTTTATAGTCGCCGCCTTGGAGTGACGGCTGTGATTCCCGCATTCCAGTCCTTGGGGACTCCTCATGCTCAGGTGATGGAGTCGATGGAACTTTTTGCTAAGGAAGTTATGCCACGCGTCCAGCAGGGACTATAATTTCGCAACTTATGCCCTAAGTGTTGCTGTTGCCTCGAGATCGACCTCGCCATCATCGGCTACTGCGACGCCATAGTCGCGAGCTGCGGCTTCTTTGGTGACTAAGCCAGCTTTTACGTCAGCGGCTACAGCATTAGGTTCTCGCTCGAATGCGAGACCTATACCACCACCACCAGGCATTTCGATTATGAGGCGCTCACCGGCTGGGATTGTCTGGAAGCCTTTATTTCGAAGGTGGCGTTGCTCTTTTTGCAAACTAATACGGCCTTTTGCGCCGTTTGAGCCACCAGCCCGACCTCGCGGGGGGTAATGAACGCGCTCGAACGTAGCAAATATACCAAAAGGGGTTCCTTCTCGGTTCTCTATTTCCATGATTTGACCAAGGCCACCACGGTGGCGACCTGGTCCACCTGAGTTTTGTCTAAATTCTTTCCGCCAGATAACGATAGGGGTGATTGCTTCGGTAGCTTCCACTGGAACATTCCGTACACCGCTCGGATATGGGGTTGCCGAGAGACCATCTTGTGATGGACGGGCACCAGCACCACCAGAATGGAACGAATTCACCATGAATGGTGTGCCTTGTTCTGAGCCAATCATGCCCATCCCATGACCAGCCCCCAGTTTGATAGTCCAGAGGTTGGACGTTCCTTCGGCTGGTACAACACCCGGGATAGCCTGCTCAATGCAGCCAAAAACAACGTCAGGCAGCATGTGACCTATTGTTGATCGTGCAACGACCGCTGCCGGGTGCAGTGCATTGACGATCGTATTCTTTGGCGCTGTTACCTTTATCGCATCTAAGGTGCCTGCGTTATTTGGAATTGAGGGTGCAACTACACATTTCACCCCGAAAGACGTGTAAGCTTCGGTGTAACAAATAGGACAGTTTATTCCACGTCCGACGGCACGTGAGGTGCCTGTAAAATCGACTGAAATTTCACCATCACGTATCGCGAGTGTGGCAACAAGATCGATAGGCTCTTCATAACCATCGATGCGCATGGAAGCCGTCCACTCACCCTTGGGCAGCTTATTAATCGCCTCCGACATGCCCTTGCGGCTAGTGTCTATTATGTACGAACCCAGGTCATTCAGATCATTAAGCTCATACTCATTCATCATTGAGAGTAAACGTTTAGATCCGGTTTCATTGCACGCAGCTAGGGCATAGATGTCACCTTCAACCTGAATTGGTTCTCGAACATTGGCGCGAATTAGCTTCAACAGCCAATTTTCCATTTTGCCATTCTTCATAAGCGGTAAAATCGGGATATAGAGACCCTCGTGGTATACCTGTCTTCCATCAGGTGATTGTCCAACCCCACCAATGTCGACCAAATGGCTGGTGCAGGCGAAAAGTGCGACCATCTTGTCGCCTTTGTAGCACGGTGAAACAACGGTTAGGTCATGCAGATGGCCTGTGCCCATCCAAGGGTCATTAGTGATGTAAGCATCACCAGGTGACATGCTGTCGACGGGGAATTCATTAATAAAATGGACAACAGATCTGGCCATGGAATTTATGTGGCCGGGTGTACCCGTGACTGCTTGTGCGAGCATTTTGCCATCAAGATCGAAGACACCTGCGGAGACGTCTCCAGCTTCTCGTGTCGATGTTGAAAAGGCTGTGCGAACTAATGTTTGTGCTTGCTCCTCTACAACTGACAGCAGACGCTCCCACATGACCTGCCAACGAATCTTGGCCATTGTATCACCGGCACTGATTGTTGAACTCATCTGTGGGGCTCCCGGGTTAGTAGAATGTGTTCACCGGAGTTAATTTCGGCAGTGAAACCAGGTGGGACAACAGTTGTTGTCTCGTCTTCAAGGATAAGAGCGGGACCTCTTAACCTGGAACCAACAGCGAGCGCAGTGCGATAGTAACACTGAGCGACATGGCTGGCGCCGGTTCCAGGGTCAAAGACATTTCTTTGGTTTTCTGATTTTGGCGTCGTGATTTTTTGAGGTGATGCTAATTTGTTAACAACGGGTGGTTCCGTGCCAAGTGCGAGTGTGAAAGTTATTGCTTCAACTTCTAAGTTTGGAATTATCCGTCCAAACAGAAGCGAGTATTCTCGCTCAAAAGCCTGCGTTAAAGTCCGTGCATCTTCCGGACCATAGTTGCCGTTAGGCATATTTACTGCAATCTCGTGGCCTTGGCCGCGATATCTCATATAGGCAACCCGGCGTTCTATCAGATGAGCTGAGGGTGCTCCCAGTCTTACAACGGCTTCAGCTTCGGCTCTCATTTCGTCAAATAAGTCCGAGAGTACTTGATAATCAAAATTCATTAGCTCAATTAATCGCGAGCGGGCTACTTCATAGGCAATCGGTGCTGCGAGGAAGCCGAAAGCTGAGCCCACACCTGCACCTTTAGGAATAATAACTCGACTGATCCCTAACTTATCTGCAAGTCTTGCAGCGTGGATTGGTGCCGCACCTCCGAAAGCGATCATGGTTCTACCTTCAGTGTCTTTGCCGTTTTCGACCGCATGAACACGTGCAGCATTTGCCATGTTTTCGTCAACTATTTCTCCGATTCCGGCTGCTGCAGTAATCACTTGAATTTGCAATTCTTCAGCGATGTCTCGCGAAACAGCCGCCTCTGCGCTCACCGCGTCAATTTTGATGCGCCCTCCCGCAAAATGAGCAGGATTAATTCGACCCATTATGACATCAGCATCAGTGACGGTTGGTTGGACCCCTCCTTTACCGTAGGCTACCGGTCCAGGAGACGCTCCTGCACTATCGGGGCCAACAGAAATTCGTTTCAGGTTGTCGAGGCGAGCAATTGAGCCTCCTCCAGCCCCAATCTCAACCATGTCAATTACTGGAATACGCAAGGGAAGGCCGCTGCCCTTTAAAAAGCGATGCGCTCGGGCAACCTCGAAAGATCGAGCGTATTGCGGGGACATATCATCGATAAGCGTTAACTTCGCGGTTGTGCCCCCCATGTCAAAGGCAAGAGCGCGAGACTCGTTATTCTCTTGTGCAATTCTTGTTGCAAGTATAGCCCCACCCGCTGGGCCAGATTCGACGAGCCGGACAGGCTCCGCCACCGCAGTCTCTACTGTGACCACTCCACCTGCTGATGTCATCATTAGAAGCGGACAACTTACTTTAGCCTGCTTTAACCCGTCGGCTAGACGTCGAAGATAACCCGCCATCAGGGGCTGAACATAAGCGTTCGCTAGGGCAGTAGAGGTTCGTTCATACTCTCTAATTTCTGGGCAAACTTGATGGCTTAAGGTGATTGCCACGTCCGGAAGAGCTTCTGCGAGAATCTCACCGGCACGAAGTTCATGCGTGGGATTTACATAGGAATGTAAAAATGTGATCGCGACCGCTTCTACTTCCTCTGCCTTGAAAATTTCGATGGCGGAGTTAAGGGAGGCCTCTTTCAAAGGAAGAAGGATCGACCCATCGGAAGCAACACGTTCTTCTGCTTCCAGGCGCCTGTAGCGTGGCGCGAGGACCGGAGGTCTCTCCATGTAGAGATCGTACTGGTCGAAACGATGCTCATATGCCATCTCAATGGAGTCACGGAAACCTGCAGTGGTGAGAAGCCCTGTTTTTGCTCCCTTTCTCTCAATTATGGCATTCGTCGCCAGGGTTGTGCCATGGATGACGATTGATACGTCTTCAGGTTTGACCTGTGCGGTCGGGAGGATCTTGGTAATTCCCTCGATAACAGCACGCTCTGGAGAATCGGGAGTCGTCAATAATTTATGGGATCTGCGACCAAAGGGGCCTTCAAGCGCAAGATCTGTGAAAGTTCCGCCAATATCGACGGCGAGGCGAATTTTATCAGTCATGACTTAAATGGAAGCATTCCAGCGATTGCCGCGCAACGGGCACCTATTTGACTAATTGTAGTCACATTCTGGAGTCATCGATTATACTAACGTTTGTTAGCAAGAGACGCCCTTACAATGGTTCATCGAATTGCACTGGTTGATGACGACCGAAACATCCTCACTTCTGTCTCCATAGCGCTAGAGGCAGAGGGTTTTGGTGTGGATGCATATACCGATGGTGAGCAAGCATTGCGCGGCATCAGACAGGTGCCAGTTGATCTTGCCGTGTTGGATATAAAGATGCCTCGCATGGATGGGATGGAGCTCCTTCAAAAGCTAAGAAGTAGGTCGACGGCCCTTCCTGTTATCTTTTTAACATCCAAAGATGACGAGGTTGACGAAGTCCTGGGACTGCGATTAGGGGCAGATGATTACATTCGTAAACCATTCTCTCAGCGATTATTGGTTGAACGCATTCGTACACTATTACGCCGAGTGGAGCTTGGAGAGGAAACTACGCAGGCTGGGGCAGAGCAGTTCACACGAGGCGACTTAGTCATGGATGGAGCTCGGCACCTTTGTCTTTGGAAAGGTGGTCAGGTCAATCTAACGGTTACAGAGTTTCTGCTCTTAAAAGCGCTGGCAATTCGGCCTGGTTTCGTCAAAACACGTGATCAGCTGATGGATGCTGCATACGGGGACAGTATTTACGTAGACGACCGAACAATTGATAGCCATATCAAGCGCCTTCGAAAAAAGATGAGACAAGCGGACTCCCAATTTAGCCACATCGAGACTTTGTATGGTGTCGGTTATCGATACAAGGCCGAATAAATCCATTGGCCCGGGGGGAATTTATGGCGGGCAAGATGGCGCGGTGGAGGCGATTAAATCAACGTAAGCCCCAACTCCTTCAACGACGGAAGCGCGGATGGTTTTCTCCCTTGGTCCGAGGCATGTTGTTGGTCAATTTGGTTGGGCCAGGTATTCTGCTTTTTGGATTGCTTTACCTTGAGCGATACGAAACCCAGTTGATAGAGAGTGAACTTGGAGTTTTAAAGGCTCAGGCCACATTGGTTGCGGAGGCTCTTGGTGAAAGCGCAGGGATAGAGCAGGGGAGTGACCGCGGAGTAGAGGCATTTCTCCAACCAGAACTTGCTAAACGTTTGGTTAACCGATTTGCCGGTGCAGACCGTCCGCGAGTAAGAATTTTCACACCAGCATCTGGTCTCTTAGTCGATAGCCGTCGTGTATTGGGTGGAACAGGGCTCATTCAAATTGAAAACCTTCCTCCTCCAAACTCTGCGGAGGGCTTCGAGGCTTTTTTCAATAAGATTTATGATGGAATAACCCCAATATTGGAGAGGTTTATACGAAGGCAACCTCTCTACAGTGAGGGGCCAAATCAGATTGCTTTTGACTATCCTGAAGTTGTTTCAGCATTGTCCGGAAAAATTGATGGGGCTGTGCGACGTCTGCCTGATGGACGTCTGATCTTAAGTGCAACGTCGCCAACCAGACGCTTCAAGCAGGTAATTGGCGCCGTAATGCTGTCCCAGGAGGGTAAGCGAGTAGCAACGGCCGTTAGAGCGGTTCGCTACGACATCCTTCGTGTTTTTGCGATCGCGGTGTGTTTGTCATTTTTAGCTTCTCTTTATCTTGGGAGTGCAATTTCTCGACCATTGAGAGCTTTGGCTAATGCCGTTGATAGAAATCGGGGCAGGGGTTCTTTAGATCAGTCCATACCAGACCTATCTTCCCGTAATGATGAAATTGGTGATCTTTCACTAGCCCTCAGGGAAATGACAGAAGCAATAAAGAATCGCATGACCGCAACGGAACAGTTTGCCGCTGATGTCGCCCATGAAATTAAGAACCCACTTACATCATTGAAGAGCGCAGTAGAAACCGTTTCTCGCGTTAGTGATGAAAGCCAACGTCAGCGGTTGCTGGAAGTGATTCGAAACGATGTTGATCGTCTAGATCGATTAATTAGTGATATTTCCGATGCCTCACGGCTAGACGCTGAAATGTCCAGAGAAGAATTGGAACTCGTTGATCTTCTCGAGATGCTAAGGACATTGATGGAGATTGAGACTACTACCCTTGGTGCCCCACAGAATCCGCAACTTCAATTAGATATTTCTGAGTCTTTGGTGGACGGGGCGCCGGTGAAGGGTGTCGAATTACGGCTTGGTCAGGTTTTCCGAAATTTGATCGCTAATGCCCGCTCTTTCAGCCCAAAAAATGGACGAATTGATCTGCGATTGTCGCGTGTCGGAAATACTTATGTTGTTGCAATAGAAGATAATGGACCTGGTATCCCAATAGGGAAAGAAGACGCCATCTTTGATAGATTTTATTCTGAACGACCAGCAAACGAGGCGTTTGGAGAACACTCAGGACTTGGGCTTTCAATTTCAAGGCAAATTATCGAGGCACATGGAGGCTCTATCATCGCTGAAAATCGACGAGGTGCTGATAATGCTGTTATTGGAGCACGTTTCGTCGTGTCCTTGCCGGCAGCACCTGGAGAGTTAAGTCGAAATTAATAGTATTGAAATTGAATTAAGCTGGACTGATATTGAAGCAGACTCCTGGTTGGTTCTTCGTGACCAAGATCCCGCTTTGCTTTTTAACTATAAGATCAGAAAAAAATTTGTTTTAGGTAACAGCAGATATAACCGCATGGCTCAGGTAAATGAGCTGGAGGGAAGTTTATGATCGGCATCGTAGTCGTCTCTCACGGGGCTTTGGCAGATGAACTCTTGAAAGCGGTTATTCATGTTGTCGGTGATTTGCCCAACGCAGAAGCAATTGCGATTGGGCCTGAAGATGATCCCGTTAAACGCCGCAAAGACATTTCCAAAGCAGTTCGCAAAGTGGACTCTGGCAACGGAGTAATCCTGTTAACTGATATGTTTGGCGGCACGCCATCGAATTTGGCTATTTCTATCATGGAGGGGCAAAAGGTTGAGGTTATTGCTGGTGTAAATCTCCCTATGCTCGTCAAGCTAGCACAAACTCGTGACAAGTTGCTCCTAAAGGATTGTGCTGCTCAAGCTGAAGAAGCAGGTAAAAAATATATTTGCATGGCTAGCCGTGTTTTAGGCGACGGCGATTGAGTTCGGCTGTGATTAAAGAGACAGTGATCTGTAATCCGAAGGGGTTGCATGCTCGACCGGCTGCTAAGGTATCTCGGCTGGTACAGACCTTTGAGGCTGAGGTGTCCATAAAATGTAATGGAGAGGTGGCTCAAGCCAGCTCTATCATGGACCTTTTGATGTTGGGAGCTGATCTCGGAACCCGCGTGACCATATGCGCAGAAGGTCCCCAAGCGAATGAGGTTGTTGAAGCCCTGGTGGGCCTGATCAATCAAGGATTTGACGAAATTTAACATTAAGAAGACACTGTTCGGGTAACACTAGCCTCTATAGCTTACGATTTAGAAACGTCAGAATGCTGTTTTAGAAGTTAAAGTTTAGATCTTGCTGCAGTAGACAGATCTATTCATTAAGCTAGCAAGTGGGTTTCTAACCAAGTCGCCCAAATGGCAAAAAGGCTTTGATTGGGTGTGTTTATCATTAAGGAAGCAAAATTTCGAATTCTTGCTTTGTCTTCCGGCTTTTTCACATATTCGGCTGGTGACTTCCCATCTACGCGGGCTAACAAAAGTGCGGGCAAAAGGGTTGCAGCACGCATTTCTAGCTCTTTCCTGGGCTCCCAGTCGACGCCTTGTAGGTAGGATGCTGACAGCTCTTCAAAGCTTTTGCCAAGAGCCTCAAACTTATCCGGCCGAGCTATACATTTCAGCAGCAAATGATTGAGACAGAAGGCCAAATCAAAAGCCGGATCTCCTGCCCATGCGCATTCTGCATCGATAAAGACCGGACCTAATGGACCCACCAAAATATTTTTTGGACTAACATCACCATGAACTAGACAGCGTTTTGTTGAAGCCGTCCTATTAACAAGGAATTCAAGTTGATTTGCTAATTTAGGCCATACAGAGCAGAGCGCCACGAGGTAAGGTTCAAGCCGGATGGCGTGAAAAATAGAATCGGTGGGGAAGTCTGTTTCTACTGAAGGGTCCTTTGATAAGGCTGTTAGGGAGTGAATTAGCGCTAAGCGTCTACCTACCTCTGCAGCGAACTTTGGTGAGATGCGGCCATCCAATAACTCGGCTTTCCATACTGGGTGATGCTCAGGCGCAAGCCATTCGAGAGCTATCACACCCGTTGCTTCATCCTGTCCAAGCATTTTTGGCGCAGCACCGGGTAAAGCGGTTGATACTCGCGAGAGCCAGCGCGCCTCGTAGATGCTCCGCTCTACTGGAGCTCGCCAGTCCGCTGCTACCTTTAGCTTTTCAAGAGCTCTCTTAGCGCATACTGGACCTTTAGGCCCTTCAACTCTCCATATGTCAGATGAAACGCCACCAGCAAGCGGTTCACCCAAAGCAGGTTTATCAATCAAGTTAAGGCGCATCAGCGCCTCGCTAATTTCACTTGGCGGGTAACCCATTACACTCAAACGATATTCTCAGGGTTACCAGCCTCGAATGCTTCTATGTTGCCTATAAGCATATCGGCTGCCGATTGCATCGCAGCTTGGCTGGCCCAGCCGACGTGAGGCGTGATCATTACATTTGGGCGATGAGCCAACTTTAAAAAAGGATTAGTATCATGTTTGCTAGGGGGTTCTTTTGACAGAACGTCAAAGCCAGCGGCAGAGATTTGTCCACTATCTAAAGCTTTAACAAGAGCTGCCTCGTTCACCAATCCTCCGCGGCCACAGTTGATCAAGATAGGGCGTCTATGCATTTTCGCGAAGGCGGTCTCGTTTATCATTTCGTGAGTTGAGGCGATGAGAGGGCAGTGCAGGCTAATTATATCGGCGATAGCTAATGCTTCATCAAAGGCAACATAATTTGGACGAACCTTGTCAGCGTCCTGCCGCTCAGCATAGATCACCTTCATTCCGAGAAGACTAGCTAGACGACCAGCTTCTGCCCCGATAGCACCTCGGCCAAAAACAGCAAAACATGACCCTAACAAGTCCCGTATTTCGCCTCCCCCATGCCAACAAAATGCGTCTGCCTCTGACCAGCGACCTTCTGTAACCGCGTTACTATAACTCTTGAGATTTCGGGCAAGTGCAAACGACATGGCGATTGCGTGCTCAGCTACAGCGCGCCACGCATAGCCTCTAAGGTTTGCTACCGTTATTCCTCTCAAGGCAGCAGCTTCTAAATCGATGTGGTCTGTTCCAGCACCTGCAATTGCAATCATCCGTAAGCTGGGTAATGCATCCATGTCAGCAGCACGGATCGGGATTTTACTCGTGACCGCAATATTACACCCATTAAGGCGCGTAATAATTTGATCAGTATCTGTAACATCGTAATTAGACCATTCGTGGTTGAATGAAGGCGAGCGCAGCTTAACTGAGTCTGCGAAAATTGCCCGGTCTAGAAATACAATGCGCATGGTCATTTTGCGGTCCAGCCGCCGTCTATCAATATACTTGTACCCGTAGTCATAGCAGCGAGGGGAGAACAGAGATACACGCACGCTGCGGCGACTTGCTCCTCAGTAGCGAGTTTCCCCATAGGGATCGAGCCGATTACGAATTCCTTGAAGCTTTTTTCTTCTAAAAATTTGGATGCGAGCGGTGTTTCTACAAAAGTTGGTGCCACTGTATTCACTCGGATACCATCGCTGGCGAGGTCTACCGCCATCGCCTTAGTCATTCCTTCCAAGCCGAATTTTGTCATGCAGTACACGCTTCGGAGAGGTCCTCCTACATGACCCATCTGGCTAGACATATTAACAATTGAGCCTTTGATTCCCTCTCGCTTGAACCGTCTAGCTGCCGCCTGAGCAACTGCGAATGTGGCACGAAGGTTAATATCGATCATTGCATCAAAAGTGGTGTCATCGACATCCAACACATGCTGAGGATGGTTCCATCCGGCATTGTTTATAACGGCATCTAACTTAGGCAGCTTGTTTATAAAACTGCGGACAGCATCAAGGTTGGTGACATCTAGCGTTGCTATTTCAGCCCAACCCCCATCTTGCTCAATTTCATTCTTTAGGTTTCTTAATTCAATTTCGGTTCGGGAGACGCCAATTACTTTTGCGCCGCATCCTGCCAACATTTTTGCTGCAGCCTTACCGAGCCCACGGCCAGCTCCAGTTACCAGTATATCAAACCCTGTGAGATCGGATGGATTAATAGTCGGCATCGTCAATATTGTCCCGGTTTAGCGCGGCAACGAGAGAGTGCACTGTTCAGTGCATTTGAAAAGTCTGTCCGTTCATTATCGGTAAGGAAGCGACCTAGTGAGAGAGTTTTTCCATGACTTGATAGACGAATTTCTGCCTGTGGAGTTCCTATCTCTTCAGCAGTAGGTATCGTGTTCACACGGAGCCAATACGGCTCCAGCCGCCATTCTTCGATCATGCCGCTCGGGTGAATTCGGCGTATTAAAAGCTCTTCTCTTGTGAGCCGGACGGTTTCTAACAGTCTGCCAGAGCGATAGTTTAGCCGGAAGGCGATGAAAAAAAACAGCACGTCTAGACCAAAGAACCCCATAATTGGCCAAGCCCCTATCGAGGCAAAAACCAATCCGGTAGTAAAGCTCACCCCTGCGATTCCAGCCATTAACCACCAAAAAACCTGTGGGGGCAGGCTCCGATGAGGATACAGTGTGGCTTCGAAGAGCGGGATGCTCTTGGTGTTATTTTCCATGTACACCTCTTGCATAGCTCTCTCTATAGCTCAGGATAGCGCATTATGCCGAGACCAATGCCAAAGACTGAAGTGGCCGAATTTTACCGACGCCTTGCGGCTTTGAATCCAGAGCCTCGGGGTGAGCTAAATTATGTGAACCCATATACCCTCCTAGTGGCAGTGGCCCTGTCAGCGCAGGCAACTGATGTGTCTGTAAATAAGGCTACAGAAAAACTCTTCCAGGTTGTGCAGACACCGCAAGCAATGATTGCGTTAGGGGAAGGGGGGTTAAAGGAGCATATCAAGACAATTGGGCTTTATAATTCCAAGGCAAAAAATGTCATAAAGCTCTCTGAGATTTTAGTTTCGCAGCATGGTGGTGAAGTTCCGGATGATCAGGATTCCCTAGAAAAATTGCCTGGTGTGGGTAGGAAAACGGCTAACGTGGTACGAAATATGGCCTTTGGTGCCCCGACTATGGCCGTTGATACTCATATTTTCAGAATAGGAAATCGTACTGGTCTAGCGCCCGGCAAGACACCGCTTGCTGTGGAGCTTCAGCTTCTAAAGCGGACTCCAGCTGAGTTCATGTTGCATGCCCATCATTGGCTCATCTTGCATGGTCGTTACCTTTGCAAGGCAAGGAAGCCTGAATGTTGGCGATGTCCGGTTGCTGACCTCTGTCGCCATAAGGATAAAATTCCTGCACCATGAAATCAGGAATGAATTTAAATTTATCAAGGAAGGGAATTGTATGCGCGTCGTTGGCTTAGGAATTGGCTGGGATGAATTGAAGGCCGGTGATCGTTTTAGGACTATCAACCGCACTATTACTGAGGCTGATCTTGTGAATTTCATTAATGCCACTGGAATGGTCGAAATGATTTTTACTGATGCCACTTTCTCCGACAGGCATGGGGCAATCAAGGGTGGTCGACCGGTTCCTGGAGCCCTCGTTTATTGTTTCTGTGAAGGTTTATTAGTGCAAGGCACCATGCAAATGACCGGGCTTGCCATGCTTGAAACAACAATGAGAATGACGGGTCCCACCAATGTCGGAGACACTATTTATTGTGATGTTGAGGTTCTGATGGTTCGCGAAACAAGTAAGGGCGGGCGTGGAATAGTAAAAACTCTCAACCGTGCGATAAACCAAAAGGGTGAAACTGTTTTAGAGTATGAAGTCGCGCGCATGGTTGCCAGCTCGGCACAGAGGGATGCTAGTGTGTGATTTCAATCTTCTGCAAGCTGATGCGAAATGCTGTGAATTAGCTGATAAGGTAGATTAGTGCTGACGAAATAGCTCGAAAGTGGATGTTTAAGGAGCAGGCCTAATGTCACTGAATCAAGATCAGGTTTTCCAATACGAACAAGAAGGCTACGTCTTTCCCATCGATGTATTAACCCCAGCTGAGGTGGCGACCTGCCGAGAGAGCCTAGAGGCGGCTGAGATGGAGAGTGGTGGCAAGCTGCCACCTGCTTACCGGGCTAAGTCGCATTTGCTATTTAAGTGGTTGGATGATGTCATTCGTGATCGGCGAGTTTTGGATCCAATTGAGCAATTAATAGGACCCAATATTTTGTGCTGGAACACGATCTTTTGGATCAAGGATGCCAGCTCTGAGAGCTTTGTGTCATGGCACCAGGACAATACCTATTGGGGCCTATCAAGTGATAAGGTTATCACGGCTTGGCTGGCGCTTTCGCCTGCGCAGACAGAAAACGGTTGTATGCGAGTAATGCCTGGTACCCACCGAGGCGAAGGCCTACTTCATGAAGATCGATATCATGCTGATAATATGCTCACCAGAGGGCAAGAGATCACCCAAGGTGTTGATGATGCGAAAGCCGTTCACATGCCACTCAAGCCAGGTCAAATGTCTATTCACAACTACCGCCTAGCCCATGCAAGCGGGCCAAACCGTGGTTTGGATCGGCGGATCGGTGTGTCGATGCACTTCATGCCCGTAGAAACTGAGCAAATTGTTGGAGAGTGGGACTCAGCAGCGCTTGTGAGCGGCGAGGACCGTTATCAAGCCTTTGAGCATACACCGCGTCCTGCGCGTGATTTCGACCCGGAGATCATGGCTTTTCAGGCTAAGGCAGCGGATGCTGTTAGTCAGATACTTTACAACGGTGCTACCACGAACACTGCAAAACTATAGCGAGATTTTTCAAGGCTGAAGTTGATGACGGTAAGAAGTCCTTTGCCTAACTTCATATCCTCTCGCTCGAATATTAATCGAAGGTGGAGTTATGGCTGAAACATTCGATTACATCATCGTAGGGGCCGGGTCTGCTGGTTGTATTCTGGCCAATCGCCTTACTGAGGATGGCAAATCTAAAGTCTGTTTGCTGGAGGCAGGACCGCCAGATTGGAATCCTTACCTTCATATTCCAGCTGGCTTTATAAAAACTTTGACTGATCCCAAAGTGAATTGGCTATATGAGGCAGAACCCAGTTATTGGACAGCAGGTCGCTCAATAGGTGTTCCACGTGGCAAGACGCTTGGCGGGTCCTCCTCAATCAATGGCCATATCTATAATCGTGGCCAAAGGATGGATTTTGATGGCTGGGCACAACGGGGGAACAAGGGCTGGGGCTATGCTGATGTCCTGCCGTATTTCAAGCGCTGCGAGCAGAAGATAGGCAACGGTGATGATTTTTTTCGCGGTCGTGAGGGGAATCTTTCGGTAACAGACCTCGATTACCAACATCCTCTATGCGAAGCCTTTATGAGGGGCGCAGAGGAAGTCGGTATTCCTCGTAATTCTGATTACAATGGTATGGACCAGGCTGGTGTTTCTTATGTTCAGAGGACAGTTAGAAGCCGGAGGCGTGTAAGCACAGCCAGGGCATTTCTGAAACCAGCGCGGGGGCGCCCTAATCTAGTAGTTAAGACCCGTGCACATGCGACGCGCCTTATTTTGAAGGATAAGCGTGCAGTCGGTGTCGAGTTTACAAAAGGTGGTCGAGGAGGCGCTCTTACCGAAGTTAGGGCTACGCGAGAAGTTATCGTGAGTGGTGGGGCGATTAATTCTCCCCAGCTTCTTCAACTCTCTGGGATTGGGCCGGGCGACCTACTTCATGAACTTGGTATTCCTGTTATTCATGAGCTTCGAGGTGTCGGCGAAAACCTTCGCGATCACTATGCGCCGCGATTTGCCGTAAAGGTTAAAGGTATTGAAACCTTGAATGAACGAGCAAAAGGTATTCGATTGGTCGGCGAGATTGCTAAATACCTGGCGGGCGGAAAGAGCATTGTTAATCTCAGCCCATCGATGGTTTATGGTTTCTGGCATACGGACCCTTCAATAAAAAGTAATGACCTCCAGTTCATATTTACGCCAGCAAGCTACAAGCTGGGTGTGCATGGGCTTTTGGATGACCACCCCGGCTTTACCATTGCAGCATGGCAACATCGGCCTGAGAGTTTGGGATATGTCCGAGCTAGGTCTAATGATCCGTTTGAGGCACCAGCTATCCAACCAAACTACTTGGACGCAGATGAAGACCGCCGGGTTGTCGTTGGGGCGATGAAGCTTGCTAGACGATTAATCCACACTGAAGCTCTTAAACCTTTCGTTGATGTGGAGAGCTACCCTGGAGCCGATGTCCAATCTGATGAGGAGCTATTGGAGGCGGCTCGTCATTTTGGGAACACAACCTTTCACGTTATGGGCACTTGTAGGATGGCTCCATCAAGTGATCCCACTAGCGTCGTCGATGATCAACTTCGAGTGCGCGGAATTGAAGGGCTGCGAGTCATTGATGCTTCGGTTATGCCAACGATGCTCTCTGCTAATCTGAATGCCGGCACAATGATGATCGCCGAGAAGGGGGCTGATCTTATTTTGGGCAAGCCAGCTTTAGAGCCGATCATCCCACCTTCAATTTAGATTATCCTGGAATAATCGCTTCCCCTTTGATTAACGTGCGATGCATTTCCCTAGCTTGAGTCGGATCTATCTGGGTGCGGGCATGCAGAGTGCACCTGTTGTCCCACATTAGAACATCTCCAGGGCGCCAGTCGGAATGCGTCCAGGTAATTTCTGGTTTCGACGCAGCAGTCCAGAGCTCATCTAATAGAACTTCGCTTTCGTCATCACTTAATTCGACGATGTGACTAGATGGCCATGCATAGCGACGGCCAAGATATAGTGCTGTTTTTCCTGTGCCTGGATGAATACGTAGCAGAGGATGCACCGGGCCCGTGACTTCCTCACGAGATTTCGCTGAGACCCGGGTAGGTCGAAGTCCTCCTGCTGTATTGCGACTGTCGTCATGAAGAATATGCAAACCACTTAGCTTTGCCTTTAGCTTGTCTGGCAAGCTCTCATAGGCAAGGTATTGGTTCGCAAAGCTCGTATGCCCCCCGCCATTTGTAGGCGTTTGAAGTGCGTGAAGTATGCTTCCTTTGGGGGGGGTCTCAACATAAGAATTATCGGTGTGCCAGTGGAGCTCTTGACTGCCGCTGCCTGCATGCAGGGCAACGGGTTTTCCATTGTCGTCCAAGTTTGAGATAATTGAGATGCCGGGGACAGAGGATAATCGAGCAGATTTTTCTGTAAAACCAGCCTTAACGTAGAAGTCTCTTGATTTCGTCGCCTGGGCCCCACCTAGACTTTCGGCCATATTCAATAGTTGATGGTCGTCAATGGTTTGGTCACGAAAAATCAACACTAAGTGCTCTAACCAAGCTGCCTCGACTGCTTTGAGTTCATCACCCTCGAGACCTTTTGAGAGGTCAATGCCACGAACTTCAGCGCCCAGTGTTTTTCCACTCGCGATGACTTCTAATGCCATGTTGGTTCTCACTCTTCCTGGGGTTAGGCATGGGGATTAGTGTCGACTAGGTTTTCCTCTAAGGCTTTGATCTGGAGTGCAAGATATTTCGAGTACACGCGGACTTGGGTCAGGCTGCCAGCAATAAACCACACTCCTTCCTGAGGGGTGCGTTTAAACATATTGGCAAGTTCCCCATCTTTGTCTTCACCCCAAATGGGCCCTATTTTTTCTGCCATGCTCTCGCCGAGAGCCCTGCGGACAAGTTCCCCCTGAGGATAGTACCCAGTGCTGAGAACGATAACATCAGCCTCCACGATCGAACCGTCTTTCATGAGAGCACCTTGGGCGCAGTACCTATCGATATCGTCGTTTTGTATAAGGCCAATTTCCCCCTTAATCATGAGGGCAGAACTGCCAGCGTCTAGGTTGTAACCTCCGCCACGCCTCCGGTACTTCATCTGATGGCCGGTGCCATCTTCACCGATGTCATATTTAAAACCAATCTTCTCCAGGCCCTCGATCATTTCTTTATCGAGGTCCATCATTCTTTTGACGGCGAGTTGGTAGGCCTTAATTACAAGGGGAGGAGTGGCTGCAAGACCGATCAGGTCACATTCCTCAACAGATAAACCCTCATCGTAGAGAGCGTAGTTTAGTTTAGCGGATGGTTCGATAGAAACGACAGTGGTAGAGCCGCGTTGGACGATGGTCGTATCCACGTCGAAGCTATGCAGGTCCAAAGCGATATCATTGCCACTCGAGCCAGTGCCTATGACAATTGCTTTTTTCCCTGCGTAAGGGGCGCCACTATCAAAGCCCTCTGAATGGATGACATCGCCTTTGAAATCTTCAAGTCCCGGGATCTCTGGTTTTAGCGGATAGCTGCTAACCCCGTTTGCAAAAACGATGTGCCGTGGTTTTAAAACCCGCTCCGACCCATCGGCGAGTTTTAGTGTTGCTTTCCAGTGTTTTGCTGAATCATCCCATTCCCCCTTAGTAAATTCCGTCGATGTCCAATGGTTGATTTCCATGATTTGGGCGTAGGACTCGAACCATAAACCCAGCATGTCTTTGGGGATGTAATTTGGCCAGGTGGGCGGGAACGGCATATAAGGAAGATTATTAACGTGGATAGAATTGTGAAGCGCTAACGAGTGGTAACGTTTCCGCCAGCTGTCCCCAATACGTGGCCATTTTTCGACGACTAGGGTGTCGACGCCGATTTGGTTCAATCGAGCTGCTATGGAAAGCCCTGCCTGTGCGCCGCCAACCACGAGAACGGTTGGATCATGATTATCATATGCTTGAGCGCGTCGACGGGCATCTTCCCAGTTGTCACCGCCAAAATTTCGAGAATAAGCAGCGCCACTGGGTCGGTTTGCGCCGATTTTTTCTTCGAAACCTTTTAGTTCTTCTAATGAGGTCGAGAGTGCCCAGGCTTTAGGAGTGGAGCCTTCTTCCTCTACTAGTCGAAGAACACCTTCGCCACGGCCAAGCTTAGTTTCAAAGCGAAACATTGCTTCTATGCAATCTTTTTGCAGGCGTTTGACGCGTCGTGGAGCACTGCGTCCTGGATTGACTTCAAAATTGTGTGCGAGAACAACCGATTGTCGCTTTGCTAAACCAACGCCGATTTGGTTCGCGCCAACGAATGGGGTGAGGTGCCACGTGAAAGCGAGAACATCCCGCCAGTTTCCGTCCTCTGTGAAGCACTCTGCTATTTTATCGGCATCGCACTCAGCTAAGGCAGCTTCGAATTGGTTCAGCCAGCTGTCTATCTGATTCCGAATTTCGATCGTGTCGCGTGCTTTGAAGTCGGCAGGATCTGTGTAGTTCATGGGTTATCTCAGCTGCAATTTTTTAATGTTTCGTCGGATGGTAGTAGGGTCTTGTCCCGATCAAAAGCCGCGCATCACAGTCAGGCTATCTGCTGCGAGGCTGTGAGCTTGTGAAAGTGTCATTTCAGATGAGCGTCGGATCATGCGTTTCGTCATCCATAGCGCGTCGTGGTTATGACCTGCCAGGGTAGAGGCCCAGGTTTTTGCACATGCCATCAATTCTTGACTGGGCACGACCCGGTTAATCAGACCAATTTCTAACGCGCGCTGCGATGTAATGTTTTCCGCCAGAAGCAATAATTCACTTGCGGGCTTTCGGCCTATTTGGGCAACGAGGGTTGGCGATACTGCAGTTGCGGCGAGACCGTGTTTTAGCTCCGGATATCCAAGAACGGCATTATCACTTGCGATTACGAGATCACAAGAAATCGCAATTGCTGAACCGGCACCAAGCGCATAGCCATTGACTGCAGCTATCACGGGTTTGTCGCAGGCAATCAGTGCTTCGTATATGGCGGTTGAATTACTAGCTGCCTGCAATGATTGACGTTGCGACCGTTCCCCATTTTTTGCTGCTTCCTTTAGGTCGGCACCGGCTGAGAATGCCCGGCCGGAACCAGTTAAAATCACTACAGCAATTTTATCGTCATGAGCTGCATTTGTTATTGCTTGGCGAAGGTTCTGTGATAGCGCTTCGTTAACAGCGTTAAGCTTATCAGGCCTATTTAAGGTCAGAATCTGAACAGGTCCGTCTGTTTCGATGAGAACTTCATTGGGCATAGGTCATATCGCCCCTTCTGCCTTAAGTTTGGCCTGAGCTTCTTCATCATAGCCAAGTGCCGCGAGCGTTTCCGATGTTGCGTCACCCTGCTCAGGTGCCGCTGACCTCATTACAAAAGGTGTTCGCGACAGATTGGTTGGGTGTCGGACAATACTCAGATCGCCGAGAGA
>Ga0222714_10001455_pt1 | contig 26645 bp, 28 predicted proteins | sample C33_3DmetaG_FD_165048 | JGI IMG/M metagenome (GOLD analysis project Ga0222714, IMG submission 165048) | Estuarine water microbial communities from San Francisco Bay, California, United States - C33_3D | ecosystem: Environmental > Aquatic > Marine > Unclassified | place: USA: California...
CTATGTGCTCGATCACCTGCATGAACTGGTGGTCAAGGAAGTGGGCGGCGCCGGCGGCTACGGGATGCTGGTGGGTCCCGCCGCCAGCAAGGCGGAGATCGCGCACTACCGCGAGCGCGTGATCGATGACCCCGCCAACTTCATTGCCCAGCCGACGCTGGCGCTTTCCACCTGCCCGACCTTCACCGAAAGGGGCGTGGCGCCACGCCATGTCGATCTCAGGCCCTATGTCCTGACCGGCACCAATTCGACCGTGGTGCCGGGTGGACTGACCCGTGTGGCGCTCCGCGAAGGATCGCTCGTCGTCAATTCGTCCCAGGGCGGCGGCACCAAGGATACCTGGATCCTGCGGCCCGGACGCAGCGCGGGAGGCCGGTCATGACCATCGTATTGTCGCGCAGCGCCGACCACCTCTACTGGATGTCGCGTAACGTGGAGCGCGCCGAAAACACCGCGCGCATTCTCGACGTTTCCGACCGCCTGGGCCTTCTGCCGGCAGGCAACGAAAACGGCGCCGGCAGCGAATGGGATGCCGTCCTGCAGATCACCGGCGATGCCAGCGGTTTCCATGCGCGCTTCCCCGAAGCGACGGCGGCCAACGTCATCGCCCATATGACGCTCGACCCCAATAATCCGTCGAGCATCTATTCCACCATGCGTTCGGCGCGCGAAAATGCCCGGGCCGAACGCGTCGGCATCACCACGGAAATGTGGGAAGCGCTGAATTCCACATGGCTGGAGATTTCGCAACTGACCCCGGCGCGGCTGGCCGCGCGCGGCTACCGGAATTTCTTCGACTGGATCAAGGAACGCTCGCACCTGTTCAGGGGGGCTGCCGTCTCCACCATGCTGCGCGACGAGCGCTATCACTTCCTGCGTCTCGGCACCTTCATCGAACGTGCCGACAACACCGCCCGCATCCTCGACGTCAAATACCACATCCTGCTGCCCGACCTTGCCGACGTGGGCGGGGCTGTCGATCACTTCCAGTGGGGCGCGCTGCTCAGGTCCGTTTCGGCCTACCGCAACTACCACCACGCCTACAAACAGGTGATCACGCCGGTAAATGTCGCGGATCTCCTGATCCTCAACAACCAGTTCCCCCGCTCTCTCCATTCATGCCACAACGAAGTGGTTCACCTTCTTGAAGAGGTGTCGGGCCCGCGTGGTGCGGAAGCGGCGCGGCAGGCAGGCGAAATTCACGCCATGCTGCATTACGGCCGGATCGAATCGGTGTTTGCCCAGGGGTTGCATGAATTTCTTTCCGACTTCATCGTCCGCAACAATCGCCTGTCTCAGGAGATTCAAGCGGCCTATCTCGTTGCCCACTGAAGGCCTTTCATGCGCCTAGCCATCCACCACGCCACCGAATACCGCTATTCTCAACCCGCCTATTATACGATCCAGTATCTGCGCCTGACGCCGCCCAGCAACGACAGCCAGACCGTGATCGAGTGGCGCATCCGTGCGCCGGGGCGTATGTCCCAGCAGGTGGACGGCTTCGGCAATATCATGCACGTGCTGGCCATCGACGGCCTCCATGACGGAATTGCCCTCGCCGTCGAGGGTATCGTCGAATCCCACGACACCATGGGCGTGACGACCACGCTCGACGAGAAGCCACCACCCATCCTTTACCTGCGTCCGACCGACCTGACGGCCCCATCGGCCGCCGTCTGCGATTTTGCGGAGCCCCTGCGCGCCCGCGTGACCGGCGACCGCCTCAACGGACTGCACGAACTGAGCCGCGCCGTCGCCCGCGCCGTCGCCTACCGGCCGGGCACCACGGATGTCGCCACCACGGCCGATGTCGCCCTCGTCACCGGTACCGGCGTCTGCCAGGACCAGGCCCATGTCTTTACCGCGGCGGCCCGCCTGCTCGGGGTGCCGACGCGCTATGTTTCGGGCTACGTCCATGTTCACGGCACCGGCGCCGACGAAACCGCGTCCCACGCCTGGTCCGAAGCCTGGGTCGACAACCTCGGCTGGGTTGCCTTCGACGTCACCAACGAGATCTGCGCCAACGATGCTCATGTGCGTCTCGCCGTCGGGCCGGACTACCTGTCCTGCGCGCCGGTACGCGGCATGCGCAGGGGCGGCGGCAAGGAGGCGCTCTCGGTCAACGTCAGGGTCGCGACGGCCGATCAATAGGTATAAACTCGCCCCGGTTTTCGCGCTTTTTGTGGATTTAGCGTTTGGTTTACCGGTGATGTCCTCTACTGTCCCCCCGGGCTCCTTCAGCCCCCTGCCCGCCAACAGGCAACTTGCCGGAGATTCTTCGCCCATGACTTACGCTGTCGGCTTCCTTCTCGATGAAGGAATGGTTTTTGCGTCCGATTCGCGCACGAATGCCGGCGTCGATCAGGTATCGACGGCACGCAAGATGACCATTTTCAACAAGCCGGGCGACCGCTTCATGGTGCTGATGGGCGCGGGTAACCTCGCCATCACCCAGGCCGTCGTGCGCCTGCTGAACGAGGAACTGGACACCGACGGCCCCAACGATATTTACGCGGCACCAACGATGTTCGCCGCCGCCCGCATGGTCGGCGCGGCGCTGCGCAACGTCTACGAGGTGGACGGCGATGCACTCCAATCACAGGGCATCGAATTCAACGCCGCCTTTATCTTCGGCGGGCAGATCAACAGCCGCGAACAGCGCCTTTACCAGATCTATTCCGCCGGCAACTTCATCGAGGCGACGGCCGAGGCCCCCTACCTGCAGATCGGCGAGACGAAATACGGCAAGCCGATCATCGATCGCACGATCACAAGCGAATCCTCCATGCAGCAGGCGATCAAGTGCGCCATCCTGTCCTTCGATTCGACGATGCGTTCCAACATTTCCGTCGGCCCGCCGATCGACATTCTTTCCTATACGCGCGACAGCCTGAACGCTGGCATCAAGGTGCAACTGCCCGAGGGCGACGAGTACCTTGCGAGTATACGCGAATACTGGGGCAGCGCACTGCGTCGCGCCTTCGACGACATGCCCGACCCCGAATGGCTGAAGTAGTTTCCGGCTAATGCTGCGGCGTCTTTACGACTGGACGATGACCCTCGCCCGCCACCGCCAGGCGGACCGCTGGCTGGCGATCGTCAGCTTCATCGAAAGCTCGTGCTTCCCGATCCCGCCCGACGTGATGCTGATCCCGATGGTGCTGGCTGACCGTGCCCGTGCCTGGCGCATCGCCTTCATCTGCACCATCGCATCCGTGCTCGGCGGGCTGGCAGGCTACGCCATCGGCGCGCTGCTGTTCGAAACCGTGGGCAAGCCCCTGCTGGCGTTCTACGGCTACGGCGATCAGTTCCAGCACTTCACCACGCGCTACAACGAATGGGGCGCATGGATCGTCGCCTTCGCGGCGCTGACGCCCTTCCCGTTCAAGGTCATCACCATCGCCTCCGGGGTGGCGGGGCTCGATCTCGTGGTTTTCACGGTCGCGTCCGTGCTGGCGCGGGGCGCCAGGTTCTATCTGGTGGCCGCCCTCTTGTGGCGCTTCGGCGCGCCCATCCAGGGCTTCATCGAGCGCAACCTCGGCATCCTGACCACGGTGTTCTTCGTCCTCTTGATCGGCGGCTTCGCGCTGATCAAATATGTCCTATGAGCGCCGGACACCCCCTTCCCCGCATCGTTTTCGCCACCCTGCTGGCCGCCGCCGTCATCATCCTCGGCACGGCGCTGGCCTCGCAGTATTTCGGCGGCCTCAAGCCCTGTGTGCTGTGCATCTGGCAACGCTACCCCTACGCCGTGGTCATCGGGCTGGCCGGCCTCGGCTTCGGCCTGTCGCGTGTGCCCGGCATGGGGATAGGGGTGCTGGCGGCAGTCGCCGCCCTGATCGCCCTTGCCATGGTCATTGATGCCGGGATCGCCGCCTATCATGTCGGCGTCGAACAGCACTGGTGGCAGGGCACCTCGGGCTGCACCGGCACCACCGGCGCCGCGCGCACTGCCGAGGACCTCGCCCGCCAGCTCAAGGCCACGCCCGTCGTGCGCTGCGACGAGGTGGCGTGGGCCTTCCTCGGCATCTCCATGGCGGGGTATAATTTCCTCGCCGCCTCCACGCTGGCACTGTTTTCCGGCGCCGCCGCGCGACAGATGTTCATGGCCGCGAAAGGCGCGCGCTGATGCCCGACAATGCAACCCCGTCGCCCCGTGTCGCGCGCATGATCCGCGTCGATCAGGCAGGCGAATACGGTGCCGCGCGCATCTATGCGGGCCAGCTTGCCGTGCTCGGCCGCAGCGCCGATGCCGAGACAATTCGCCGCATGGCGGAAAAGGAGCGCGAGCATCTCGCCGATTTCGACCGCGTGATGACCGAGCGCCGCGTGCGCCCGACGGCGCTCGCGCCGGTCTGGCACGTGGCCGGGTTCGCGCTGGGTGCGGCGACGGCATTGATGGGGCCAAAGGCGGCGATGGCCTGCACCGAAGCGGTCGAGGACGTGATCGTCGAACACTACGCCCGCCAGGAGGCCGAGCTCGGCGGCGACGAGCCGGAGCTTAAGTCGCTGATTGCAAATGCCCGCCAGGACGAAGCCCATCACGCCGAAGAGGCGGTCAACGCGGGCAGCCGCGAGGCGCCCTGCCACGGGCCGCTGACATCGGCGATCCGCGCGGGCACGCGCCTCGCCATCTGGCTGTCGGAACGGGTCTAGTCGGGATCGAGTTCCGAATCCCAGTAGAGATAGTCGCGCCAGCTTTCATGCAGGAAGTTGGGCGGATAGGAACGGCCGTTGGCCTGCAGCTCCTTGACCGTCGGCTCCTTCGGCGACTGCAATGGAAACATGCCGGCGCGTTTCGGCATCATGCCGCCCTTGCGCAGGTTGCACGGCTCGCAGGCGGCGACCACGTTCTGCCAGCTGGTTTCGCCGCCGCGCGATTTCGGCACGACATGATCGAAGGTCAGCTGCTCGGTCGAATGATGCATGCCGCAGTACTGGCAGGTGAAACGATCGCGCAGGAACACGTTGAAACGCGTGAAGGCCGGACGACGCGAGGCGGGAACGTATTGCTTGAGCGAGATGACCGACGGCAGCGCCATCGAAAATGTCGGGCTGCGCACCACGCGGTCATATTCGGAAATGATGTTCACGCGGTCGAGGAACACAGCCTTCACGGCTTCCTGCCACGGCCACACCGACAGCGGGAAGTAGCTGAGCGGACGGAAGTCCGCGTTCAGCACCAGGGCGGGACAGCTTTGGGGCGATGCAAGCACCACGGACTCCTTAAGCTGAACTCCTTACGCGACAGGCCCGGAACGACATTCCGGACCCTCATCATGGGTACAACAGAACCGGCAAACGCGCAAGGAACCGCCTAGCGGGCGATCCCAAGCCTTTGCAGAAACTTGTGAACGAGATCGAGGCCGCGCTCGTCTATGCCGTGGCCAAGGCCCGGCAGCACATGGGCCATGACGTCGATGCCGTCGGCGAGCAGGGTACGCTCGGCCTCCACCGCCGCATTGGCGGGGACAACCTCGTCGGCTTCTCCGTGCACGATCAGTACCGGCGGATGGCAGGTCATTTCATCTTCCAGCCGGTTGCGCCCGATCAGCGCCCCGGAAAAGGCGACGATGGCGGCGGGCGAACGGGCGCGGCGCAGGCCGACATGAAGCGCCGTCATGGCACCTTGCGAAAAGCCGCCGAGGATGAGCCGCTCGTCGCCGAGCCCGAGATCGGCAAGGGCGCGGTCGATGAAGGGGTCGATATCGGCGCGGGCGCGCTCGACGCCCGCATACATCGCCGTGCCTTCCCGGTCCTGCAGCGAAAACCACTGGCGGCCGAACGGCGCCATGTCGCAGGGCTCGGGCCCGTCAGGGGCCATGACCCGCAGCACCGGCACCATTTCGCCGAAATAGGGCGCAAGCCCGATCAGGTCCGCGCCATCGGCGCCGAGCCCGTGCAGAAGCACCAGCAGCCACTCTGCCCGATCCCCTGCGGTGGGCCCGAAGGCGGGGCCCAGCAAGGGCCTCGGTTGTGGTCTCGACGCACTGTCCACGCGTATATCTCCCATGCGGGGGCTTTCCTTGACGCGGCCTCCCCGCCCGGCACATTGTAGCCGCCGAAAAACAAAAACAGCACCGTGGATTGCATTTGTAATGAGCACCGGCACGAGCGATACCGAAGCCCTTCTGAGCGGCGACCCCGCCATCTACGCCCGCGCGCTGGCGGCGGCGGAAGGCTATCTTGCCCGCGCCCGCGCATCGGTCGCCCGCATCGTCGGCGAAGCGGGCCGCGACGGGCTTGACCGCCATCAGTTCGCCGCGCACGCGCTCGCCTGGACGGCCACCTATGTCGCGGCGCTGCGCCAGCTCGAGGGCTGGAGAGAGCGGCTCGACGCCGAGGGCAAGCTGGGCGAATGCGAACAGCTGATCGTGCAGGCCGTGTTCGGCGAATACCTTGCCCAACTGAAGGGCGGTATCGCGCTCTCACAGGGCGAGATCGCACGGGCAGCCGACATGGGCCTCGACGACAGTGCGCTCGCAGCATTTGACGATTCCGACATCACCCGCCTGATCGCGCGCGGCAACGCCATCGCCGTGCGCCGGCGCATCGCCGAGCTGGTGGCGGAAGGCCATTACGGCGATTGGGCGCTCGGCGACGAAACGCTGGAACTCGTGCGCGACCAGTTCCGCCGCGTCGCCGACGACCTGGTGGCGCCGCACGCCAACGACTGGCACCGCAACAACGACCTGATCCCCGATCATGTGCTGGCGGCATTGGCCGAGCTCGGCGTCTTTGGCCTGACCGCCCCGGAAGAGCTGGGCGGCCTCGGCATGGGCAAGATCGCACTTGCCGTCGTGACCGAAGAGCTTTCGCGCGGCTATCTCGGCGTCGGTTCGCTGCCGACGCGCTCGGAAATCGCCTGCGAACTGATCGGCGCCCACGGCACCGAAGACCAGAAGGCGCGCTTCCTGCCGGGCATTGCATCGGGAAAGATCATTCCCACCGCCGTCTTCACCGAGCCCAATACCGGATCGGACCTCGGCAGCCTGCGCACCCGCGCGGTGCGTGACGGCAACGTGTGGCGCGTCACCGGCCAGAAAACCTGGATCACCCACGGCGCGCGCTCGGACCTGATGACCCTGCTTGTGCGCACAAATGCGGACGAGGCCGGCTGGAAGGGCCTGTCCATGTTCCTCGCCGTCAAGCCGCGCGGCACCGACGACGATCCCTTCCCCGCCCCGGGCATGAGTGGCACGGAAATCGAAGTGCTCGGCTATCGCGGTATGCGCGAGTTCGAAATCTCCTTCGACGGGTTCGAGGTTGCAGCCGACAATCTTCTGGGTGGGCGCGAGGGCGAAGGCTTCAAGCAACTGATGGCGACCTTCGAATCGGCGCGCATCCAGACCGGGGCGCGCGCCGTCGGCGTCGCCCAGAACGCGCTGGAACTGGCCGTCGCCTATGCCAACGACCGCAAGCAGTTCGGCCGTCCCATTGCCGCCTTCGACCGCATCGCGGGCAAGATCGGCTGGATGGCGGCGGAAGTGATGGCGGCGCGCCAGCTGACCTTTTTCGCGGCGCGCGAAAAGGACTCGGGCCGGCGCTGCGACATGGAAGCGGGCATGGCCAAGCTGCTGGCCGCCCGCGTCGCCTGGTCCTGCGCCGACAACGGCGTGCAGGTGCATGGCGGCAACGGCTACGCGGTCGAATTTCCGGCGAGCCGGCTTCTGGCCGATGCGCGCATTCTGAACATCTTCGAGGGCGCGGCCGAAATTCAGGCCCATGTCATTGCCCGTAGCCTGCTGTCGGGGAGCAACTGATGCAAGGCGTCATGCCCTACCTGATCATCGGCCTCGCCATCGCGGTGGTGATCGTGCTGCTGTTTGGCATCATCAACATGGTGCGCAAGGACCACAGCCCGCAAACCTCCAACCGGCTGATGCGCTGGCGCGTCGGATTGCAGCTGGGCGCGGTGCTGCTGCTGATCCTGTTCCTGCTGTTCGGACGCGGCTGATGGTCAAGCTGACGAAGATCTACACGCGCGGTGGCGACAGCGGGGAAACCTCGCTTGGCGACGGCGCGCGCCGTCCCAAGGACGACATCCGCATCGCCGCCTACGGCACCGTCGATGAAGCCAATGCGGTGATCGGCATCGCCCGCCTGCACGTGAGCGGCGCCGAAGCAGACATGCTGGCCCGCATACAGGACGACCTGTTCGACCTCGGCGCCGACCTGTGCGTGCCCGAACAGGGACGCAAGGGCGAAAGCGCCGGATATGAGGCGCTGCGCATCAGCGCGAAACAGGTCAAGCGGCTGGAAGACGAGATCGACGCGATGAATGCGCATCTCAAGCCGCTCGAAAGCTTCATCCTGCCCGGCGGCAGTGCGGCGGCGGCGCACCTGCATCTGGCGCGCACCGTGGCGCGGCGGGCAGAGCGGCTGATGGTGCGCCTTGCCCGCACGGAGCCGGTCAACCCGGAAGCGATCAAGTACATCAACCGGCTGTCGGACCATCTTTTCGTCATGGCGCGGCACGCCAACCGCGACGGCGCCGACGACGTGCTGTGGCGGCCGGGCGCCAACCGCTAGGGCCCCCGGGGCCTTTCCGGGCGCGGCGTTGACCGCCCCTGCCGCCCGCTATACCTTGCCCGGCAGACATGAATTCGGCTCAAAACCGGACCAAGGGAGAACAATGAAAGTCCTTGTCGCGATCAAGCGGGTGATCGATGCCAACGTCAAGGCGCGGGTGCGCCAGGACGGATCGGGCGTCGAAACGACCAACGTCAAAATGGCCATGAATCCGTTCTGCGAAATCGCAGTCGAGGAAGCCGTGCGCCTGAAGGAAGCGGGCAAGGCGACGGAAACCGTCGTCGTTTCCGCCGGCGCCCAGCAGACCCAGGAGACGATCCGCACCGCGCTCGCCATCGGCGCCGACCGCGGCATCCACGTTCCCCATGACGGCGCGCTGGAACCGCTTGCCGTCGCCAAGATGCTGAAGGCGGTCGCCGAACGGGAGCAGCCGGGCCTCGTGCTGCTCGGCAAACAGGCGATCGACGACGACTGCAACCAGACCGGCCAGATGCTGGCGGCGCTGCTCGGCTGGCCGCAGGCGACGTTTGCCTCGAAGATCGAGATCGACGGCGACAGCGCAACGGTCACGCGCGAGGTGGACGGCGGCCTCGAGAAGATCGCCGTCAAGATGCCCTGCGTCATCACCGTGGACCTGCGGCTGAACGAACCGCGCTACGCATCGCTTCCCAATATCATGAAGGCCAAGAAGAAGCCGATCGACCAGATTGCCCTTGCCGATCTCGGCGTCGATCCGGCGCCGCGCCTCAAGGTGCTGAAGGTCGCCGAGCCACCCGCGCGCGGCGGCGGCATCAAGGTCGAAACCGCGGCCGAACTGGTCGACAAGCTCAAGAACGCGGCGGGGGTGATCTGATGTCCATCCTGATCGTTGCCGAACACGGCGAAGGCAAGCTCGCACCCGCGACGCTTTCCACCATTACCGCGGTCCGCGCGCTCTCGGAAAAGGGCGCGGGCGACATTCATGTCCTGATCGCCGGCAAGGATTGCGGCCCGGCCGCGAACGAAGCGGCGAAATTCGACGGTGTTGCGAAGGTGCTGGCCGCCGATGGCGAGGCTTACGCACATAACCTTGCCGAAAATGCGGCTACGCTGATCGCTTCTCTTGCGCCGGGCTACAGCCACGTGCTGGCACCCGCGACGACATTCGGCAAGAACGTCCTGCCGCGTGCCGCAGCGCTCTGCGACAGCCAGCAGGTTTCCGACGCCATCGAGATCGTCTCGGCCGATACCTTCGTGCGGCCGATCTACGCGGGTAACGCGCTCGCCACCGTGCAGTCGTCGGACGCCATCAAGTTCATCACCGTGCGCGCCACCGCCTTCGCCAAGGCCGAGGCGGGCAGCGGCACAGCCGCCGTCGAATCTGTGCCGGGGGCTGCCGATTCAGGCCTCGCGCGCTACATCGGCGCGGAACTGTCGCGTTCCGAACGGCCGGAACTGACCGCCGCGCGCGTGGTCATTTCCGGTGGACGCGGCATGCAGGCGGGCGACAACTTCCGCATGCTGGAAGAAATCGCCGATATCCTCGGCGCCGCCGTCGGTGCAAGCCGCGCCGCCGTCGATGCCGGTTTCGTGCCCAACGATTTCCAGGTCGGCCAGACCGGCAAGATCGTGGCGCCCGAGCTTTACATTGCCGTCGGTATTTCCGGCGCCATCCAGCACCTTGCAGGCATGAAAGACAGCAAGGTCATCGTCGCCATCAACAAGGACGAGGAAGCGCCGATTTTCCAGGTCGCCGATTACGGTATCGTGGGCGATCTGTTCCAGGTGCTGCCCGAGCTCAGGGCGGCGCTCGAAAAGGCGAAGGCGGGAGCGGCCTGAGGGAGCTTCAGTCATGAACAAGGTCGGCATCATCGGTGCGGGCCAGATGGGCGGCGGCATCGCCATCGTCTGCGCGCTCGCGGGTTTTCCAGTCGAACTGGTCGACCGCGACAAGACACGCCTTGCCGCCACGGCAAAGCGGATCAAGGCGATCCTTGCGCGGCGCATCGAGCGTGGCCGCATCGACAAGGCCCATGCCGACAAGGCCCAGAAGCTGATCAAGAGCGGCAACGCCATCAAGGCGATGGCCGATTGCGACATCGTGATAGAGGCCGTGGCCGAAAAAGAAGAGGTCAAGCGCGCCGTGCTGGCCGAACTGGCCCCGCACCTCGGCAAGAACGCGATCATCGCCACCAATACTTCGACGATCTCCATCACCCGCCTGGCAGCGGCGACCGATCGCGCCGATCGATTCATCGGCCTGCATTTCATGAACCCGGTCCCGGCGATGAAGCTGGTGGAAATCATCCGCGGCATCGCCACCTCGGACGCCACCTTCAAAACTGTGCGCGACTTCACCGTAAAGCTGGGCAAGGAGCCGGTGCGGGTCGAGGACTTCCCCGCCTTCATCGTCCATCGCGTTCTCATGCCGATGATCAACGAAGCGATCTACGCCCTGTATGAAGGTGTGGCGACGATGGAATCGATCGACCAGGCGATGCGGCTCGGCGCCAATCATCCGATGGGGCCGCTGGAACTCGCCGACTTCATGGGGCTCGATACCTGCCTTCAGGTCATGCAGGCCCTGAATGACGGGCTGGCCGACAGCAAGTACCGCCCCTGCCCGCTTCTGGTGAAGTACGTCGAGGCCGGCTGGCTCGGCCGCAAGACCGGACGCGGCTTTTACGACTATTCGGGCGAAAAGCCCGTCCCCACCCGCTAAGAGATGGACGCGCCCGCGATTGCCTTCGGCGGGTCGCTGTCGAATTTCGATGCCCTTAAGACCTTGTTCGCCGAGGCCCGCGCGCTTGGCGTGCCGCCTGAGCGCATGATCTGCACCGGCGATGTCGTCGGCTACTGCGCCGAACCCGAAGTCTGCGTCCAAATGCTGCGCGATAACCCCGTCGCCACCCTCATGGGCAATGTCGAAGAGGCCCTCGGCAACGGGTCCGGGGATTGCGGCTGCAACTTCGTCGAAGGCTCCGCCTGCGATGCGCTGTCGGGACGCTGGTATGCATTTGCGCGCGACAATATTTCCGAAGAAAGCCGCGCGTGGATGCGCACCCTGCCGCGCTCCCTCGATCTCGACATCGCGGGCCACCGGGTCCACGTACTGCACGGCGGCGGGCGGCAGATCAACCGCTATGTCTTTGCCAGCGATACTGCCGCCATCGCCGACGAAACCGCGACCTTGCCTGCGGGCACCATCGTCATCGCGGGGCATTGCGGCCTACCCTTCACGGCGCGGGCAGCAGGAGTGCTGTGGCACAACCCGGGATCGCTCGGCCTTCCCGCCAACGACGGCACGGCGCGGGTTTGGTACGCGCTGATCGAAGCGGACGGCGGCGGGCTCCGGATTTCCCACCGCGCCCTCGCCTACGATCACCAGGTCGCCGCAGAAAAAATGCGCAAGGCCGAATTGCCGGAAGCCTACGCGCGGGCACTCGAAACTGGGCTGTGGCCCGATACCGCCATCCTGCCTGCCGCCGAACGGGCAGTAACGGGAAGGGCGCTGGCCCCAGCGGGAAGCGTCTGGAGACAGGCGCGCTAGCGTGCCTTTTTTACGAAATGCTCGATCAGGGCGATCGCCTCGGGCGATGCCCAATCGGCGGGCCTCTCGAGCCGGCCGACCTCGCGCCCCGCGGCATCGAAAACGATGGTTGTGGGCAAGCCGCGCACCTTGAGCGACCACTGCACCCGGCTCATCGGATCGGTGTAAAGGGCAAGGTTGCCGAGCCTGAGACCGGCAAGGAAGGGGCCCGCCTTGGTGGCGCCCTCGCGGTCTTCGTTCAGCGCCACGAGGGCAAAGGGCCGCCCGGCAAAGCGCGCCGCCAGCCGGTCGAGGGACGGCAGTTCATGGACACAGGGCGCACACCAGGTGGCCCAGAAGTTGAGGACCACCACCTTGCCACGGAAGGCGACCAGCGTGGTTTCCCTGCCCGATGCGTCGAGAAACGCCGGGACGGCCGGGACGCGGGGGTTTCGCTCAAGGCTAAAGTGTTGTATTTCCCCCGTGATCCGGGGAGCCGGACCGGTTCTCTCGGCCGGAGACCAGATGACGGCCAGCGCCGTCGCGGCGGCGAGAAGAGCGAGCACGAAAACGCGCGCGGAAGTTCCGGTCATCGACTTTATCCCCGTGTCCTTGGGCAACACACTGTTTAGGGCGTGTCATGGCGAAGAGCAACAAGGCGAAGGCCCGGCAGCCGGCCAACCGGCTTTGGGGCGGACGGTTCAAGACCGGCCCGGCCGAGGCGATGGAACGCATCAATGCCTCCATCGGCTTCGACCAGCGGCTATGGCGTCAGGACATCACCGCGTCGCGCGCCCATTGCCGCATGCTGATCAGCCGCAAGATCATTCCCGCCAGGGACGGCAAGGCCATCCTCAAGGGCCTCGATGCCGTATGGAAGGAAATCGAGAGCGGACGCTTCCATTTCCGCACCGCCCTTGAAGACATCCACATGAACGTCGAGGACCGGCTGACCACGCTGATCGGCGACGCGGGCGGCCGCCTGCATACGGCGCGCTCGCGCAACGACCAGGTCGCCACCGATTTCCGCCTGTGGGTACGCGATGCGGTTGACGGCATCGAGGCGCGGCTCGCCGACCTTCAGGCCGCGCTGATCGGCCGCGCGCGCGAGCATGCGGCGACAATCATGCCGGGATTTACGCACCTGCAGACGGCGCAGCCCGTGACCTTCGGCCATCATCTGCTGGCCTATGTCGAGATGTTCGGCCGTGACCGCGGCCGGATGCGGGATGCGCGCGCGCGCATGAACGAATGCCCGCTGGGCGCGGCCGCGCTCGCCGGCACGTCTTTTCCCATCGACCGCAAGATGACGGCGAAGGAACTCGGCTTCGACCGGCCGATGGCGAATTCGCTCGATGCCGTTTCGGACCGCGACTTCGCCCTCGAATTCCTGGCTGCCGCCGCGATCGCGTCGGGGCATCTGTCGCGGCTGGCCGAAGAGATGGTCGTGTTTTCGTCGGAGCGGTTTCGCTTCCTGCGCCTGTCGGATGCCTTTTCCACCGGCTCCTCGATCATGCCGCAGAAGCGCAATCCCGACGGTGCCGAACTGGTGCGCGCCAAGACGGGCCGCGTCATGGGTGCCCTGACCGCGCTCAGCGTCGTCATGAAGGGCCTGCCGCTCGCCTATTCGAAGGACATGCAGGAAGACAAGGAACCCGTGTTCGAAGGCGCCGACACGCTGGCGCTGACGCTCGAAGTCATGACCGGCATGGTCGCCGACATGACGGTGAACGCCGAAGCCATGCGGGCGGCGGCCGATGGCGCGTTTTCGACGGCGACCGACCTCGCCGACTGGCTCGTGCGCGAAGCGGGGCTGACCTTCCGCCAGGCCCATCACGTGTCGGGGCGCATCGTCCGGCTGGCGGAAGAAAAGAACCTCCGCCTCGACCAGGTCAGCCTTGCCGACATGCGGTCGGTGGAGCCGCGCATCACCAAGGATGTGTTTGGCGTGCTCGGCGTCGAGCGTTCGGCCGCAAGCCGTGTCAGCGAAGGCGGCACGTCGCCCGCGCGCGTGCGCAAGGCCATCGCGGCGGCGGAGAAACGCTATCTCGGCGGACGCCGCAAAAAGGCGCTATAGTCGCGCCATGTCCGCCCGGCCCGCTCATCAATGCCCCCGCCGGCCTGCGCCCCTGATGCGCGCGGGGCTGGTGGCGTTCGCCCTGGTTGCGGCACTCGCAGCCTGCGGCAAGAGCGGCCCGCCCGAACCGCCGCCGGGCGGCAAGGACACGCTCAAGCAGACCTACCCCGCGCCTTCCACCTATCCTGCGCCGTAACCGGCGCGCTTCTTCGGTCGGACACAGATGGACCATTTCAACTACCGTGACGGCGCCCTGCATGCCGAGGACGTTCCGCTTTCGCGCATCGCCGAGGCCGTGGGCACCCCCGCCTATGTCTATTCGCAATCGACGCTGGAGGCGCATTACCGCGCCTTCGCCGAGGCTTTCGCCGGGCAGAAGGCGACCGTGTGCTACGCGGTCAAGGCAAACTCGAACCAGGCGGTGATCCGCTTGCTCGCGCGCATGGGCGCCGGTGCCGACGTCTTGAGCGAAGGCGAATTGCGCCGGGCGCTTGGCGCGGGCGTGCCCGCCGCGAAGATCGTCTTTTCCGGCGTCGGCAAGTCGCGCCATGAAATCGCGCTGGCACTGGAGGCGGGCGTCGGCCAGATCAACATCGAATCGGAACCGGAACTGGCGCTGATTTCCGATGTCGCGAGCGCGATGGGCAAGCGCGCCGCCGTGGCGCTGCGCGTCAATCCCGACGTCGATGCCCATACCCACGAGAAAATCACGACCGGCCGCAAGGAAAACAAATTCGGCATCGACATCGATCGTGCGCCCGCGATCTATGACCGCGCGGGCAAGATGCCGGGCATCGAAGTCGTCGGCGTTGCCGTGCATATCGGCTCGCAGCTGACCGACCTGACCCCCTTCCGCGACGCCTTCGCCCTGGTGGCCGAACTGGTCGGGCGGCTACGCGCCGCCGGTCACGACATCCGCCGCCTCGATCTCGGCGGCGGCCTCGGCGTGCCCTACCAGGACGAGGTACCGCCCAGCCCGGCCGAATATGCAGCCGTGGTGAAGGATGTGGCCGGGCCGCTTGGCGTCGAGGTGGTGCTGGAACCCGGCCGCCTGATCACCGCCAACGCGGGCATCCTGCTGACCCGCGTGCTGTTCGTAAAAGAGGGCGATTCCAAGACCTTCGTGGTGGTCGACGCGGGCATGAACGACCTTATCCGCCCCACCCTCTACGACGCCTGGCACCGCATCGTGCCGGTCGCAGAACGCCCGCGCGGCACGCCTGAGCGTCCCGTGGACGTGGTCGGGCCGGTCTGCGAGACGGGCGATATTTTCGCCCGCGATCGCGCCCTGCCCGTGCTAAACTCGGGCGAACTTCTGGCGGTGCGGTCGGCCGGTGCGTATGGCGCGGTCATGGCCTCGACCTACAACAGTCGCCCGCTGCTGCCCGAAGTGCTGGTGAAAGGCGCAAGCTTCGCCGTCATCCGGCCCCGACAAACAATAGAAGAACTGATGGGCCTTGATGTGATGCCGGACTGGCTCGCCTGACGCCGAACGTCGTCCGGGCGTCGGCCGTCCGGAGTCCTCGGGGGAGGCGTTTTGTGGCCGCGGCATCGGCGCGTTGAACGCGCCGGAGAAAGGCAGTCGGCGTTGAAGAGCAGCGAGCCTCGTTCCCCCGTCAGCGAAATGCCCGACGACACGAAAATTCTTTCCGCGCTCGGTCTTGACCGCAAGCTGTGGCTCGCGCGTTTTGCGCTGGCATGGGAGCGCGCATGGCCGGCCGCCTGGCCGGCGCTGGGTCTGGGCGGTACATTTCTGGCGCTCGGCCTGTTCGATGTTCTTCCGGTCCTGCCTGCGTGGCTGCACGGTATCGTGCTCGCCGCCTTTGCCGGCGGCATCGGCTTTGCGCTGTGGCGCGGCTTTCGCGCTTTCCGTTTTCCCGATGTCCCCGGTGCGCGCCGGCGCATCGAAAACACGAGCGGCTACAGCCACCGTCCGCTGACCCTTGCCGTCGATGAGCTGGCCGCGGGCGGTTCCGACGCAACCTCGCAGGCACTCTGGCACATTCACCGCGAACGGGTGCTGGCGCGCATTCGCGCGCTCCGGGTCGGCATTCCTGAACCCGGCCTTGCGCGGATCGACACGCTGGCGCTGCGCGGCGCGCTGATCGTGGTGCTGGTCGTCGGCACCGTGATCGCCTGGGGCGACGGCCTCAACCGCATCGCGCGCGCCATGACGCCCGGCGTCGGTGCCGCCGCGCGCGGCCCTGCCAGTGTCGATGTCTGGATCACGCCGCCCGCCTACACGGGCCTGCCGCCCATCTTCCTCAGCGCGGGCAAGGACGATCCGGCGAAAAAGAACCTCGTTCTCGCCTCCACCGCGAAGAAATCCCCCGCCGACGCGGGCAAGCCGGCTCCCGCCATCGGCGGCAAACCCGCGGCCGATGCCCCGGTGGTGGTGCCCGAGGGCTCGACCATCCTGGTGCAGCTGTCAGGCGGCTGGGGCACGCCGGCACTGGTGGCGGGCGGGCTCGAAGCCGAATTCAAGCCGGTTGCCGACGGCACCTGGAAGGGCAGCGCCGTACTGCCGCCGGGCTCGGCCGCCAAGCGGCTGGCGATCCGTCAGGGGGCGGGCGAAGTCGCCGGCTGGGCAATTTCGGTGCGCCCCGATTCAGTGCCCGAGATTCGCTTTTCCGAAGACCCCAATACGTCCAACCGCGGCGCCATGCGCATCGTCGTCGAGGGCGAGGACGATTACGGTTTCCACCAGGCGAAGCTCTATCTCAACCGCACCCGCGCGGAAGTCGAAACCGACGAGGACGAAGCGGAAGAGACGGCGCTTGCCAAGTTCAACGCGGCCCACTCCATCGATCTGGCCCTGCCCGGCTCGAGCGTGCGCGCCATCCGCGAGACCAGCTACCACGACCTGACGGCGCACCCCTGGGCGGGCATGGAAGTCACCATCCAGGTCGTCGCCCGCGACGGCGCGGGCCAGCCCGCGGTGACCGATCCCATCGCCATCACCCTGCCCGAGCGCTATTTCCGCAATCCGGTGGCCCGCGCGCTGGTGATGCTGCGCAAGCAGCTGGTGCTCGATCCCAACACGCGCGACGACGTCTGGAACGAGCTGGTCAACATCGCCACCATTCCGGGGGCGTTCAACAACGATTCCGTCGTCATCCTGGCGCTCAGGACGATGACGTCGCGGCTTCGCAACGATGAAGGCCTCGGCGCCATCGAGGACGTCCAGAAGCTGATGTGGGACACCGCGCTCAGGCTTGAGGACGGGCAGCTGTCGCTTGCCGAAAAGCGCATGCGCGAATTGCAGAAAAAGCTGATGGACGCCCTCAACCGCAAGGACAACGAGGAAATCCGCAAGCTGATGCAGGAACTGGAAAAGGCGATGGCCGAGTTCCTGCGCGAAATGATGAAGGGCATGAAGGACATGCCGCAGACGGCACAGCCCTTCGACCCCAATACGACGACCCTGTCGCCGCAGGATCTGCAGCGCATGCTGGACCGCGCGCGGGAACTGGCCATGACGGGCAATCTCGACGCCGCGCGCCAGATGCTGTCGATGCTGCGCGAGATGCTTGAGAACCTGAAGAACGGCCGCTTCGCTCAGCGCGGCCAGCAGCAGGGCAACCAGCAGTCGATGCAGATGCTGCGCGACCTGCAGGAGATGATGAAGCGCCAGCAGCAGCTGATGGACGAAACCCATCGCCGCTCGCAGGACGGCTCGCAGCAGGGACGCGGCGACAGCCAGCAGGGCGCCCAACAGCAGCAGGATCTGCAGAAGCAGTTGCAGGACCTGATGCGCCGCTTCGGCGAGATGATGGGCCAGGTGCCCAAATCGCTGGGTGATGCGGAACTGGCGATGCGCGAGGCGCTGGATGAACTGAAAAAGGGCCAGCCCGGCCAGGCGGTGCCGCCGCAGGGCCGCGCGCTCGAGGAAATGCAGCGCGGCGCGGGCGAGTTGATGCAGCAGATGATGCGCCAGTTCGGCCAGGGCCGCGGGCGCGGTCCCGGTCGCGGGCCGGGGTTCGGCGGCCGCCAGCAGTTCGGCGCCATGCCCAATTACCTCGATCCGCTCGGCCGCCCGTTGCCCAATACCGGGCAGTCCTCGTCCGACGACGTCGAAATTCCCGACGAATCCGATACCCAGCGCGCGCGCGAAATCCTCGAGGAACTGCGTCGGCGCGCAGGCGAACTGGGCCGCCCGCTGGTGGAAATGGAATATCTGGAAAGGCTGCTGCGCCGCTTCTGACCGGCGCGGACCTTTTTAAGTCCGCGTCTTTCGGCGCAGCTCTCTTTAATCCGCGCCTTTCGGCGCGCGGCCTGCCAGGGTGTCTTCGACCGCGGCGCAAATCTCACGCAACGTGAACGGCTTGGCGATGACGCGATGGATCAACTCATCGAGGTTATGTGCGCGCTGGCGCTCGGCCGCGTAGCCCGACATCAGCAGGATTTTCATGTCGGGCTTGTCCCGCGCCACCTTGAGGGCAAGCGCGATGCCGTCCATCGCCGGCATGACGATATCGGTCAGCAGCAGATCGAAGGTTTCGCCCTGCAGGACGTCGAGGGCCTGGAGTCCATCCTCGACCAGCGTGACATCGTGGCCTTCATGGGCAAGGGCGCGGCGAACGAATTCCCGGACCGCACGTTCGTCTTCGGCGACCAGAATCCGCGCCATGCTCAGCGCCCGTTCGCTATGAAGTCGATATTGAGAACCGTGCCTTCTTTCGCCGGGTTCTCCAGACGCGTGACGAAGGGCGCCGTTTCACCCGGCAACAGGCGCGCCTGGGCGGTGGCGAAGGACCAGTCGGCGATCACGCTGCCGCGGTCAGTGCGCAATGTCGCCTTGAGGCGGGGAACATCGCGCACGGCGTCGGAGGTGTTGGTAACCTCGCCCTTGACGATGAGAACGACCGTCTTGCCGTCAAGGTCCTGACGGTGCTCCGTGACCTTTATGGCCAGACCGGCGCCGGGACGCGGCCCCTCGATGCCGAGAAGGGTATAAAGCCGCTCCGCCGGAGGCCAGGCACGGACGACAGTTTCGCGCGCCAGCACCAGCGATACCCCAAGCGAGACGATCACCAGCAACAGCAACAGCCAACCCGCGCGGCTGCGACGGCTGCCGGCCTGGGCTTCCTGGGCGCGGTGCTGGGCGGCGGCGCGGGCAGCGAGGCGCGCGGGCGGCGGCGTCAGACCCGCATCCCCGCCCCCCCGGAGCGGCGGCGGATCGACATCCGGCCCGCCGGCAGCCGTATCGGGCTCCCCGGCCGGTTCGGGCACGACCAGCTTGGGCAGGTCGTCGGCGGGCATCTGGGTCCAGACATTCGCGCATTTCGTGCACCGCACGCGCCGTCCTTCCGGGCCGAATTGGGCCGGATCCAGCTTGTAGCGTGTGGAGCACGACGGGCAGGTGATGATCATCAGATTGTCCTGAGACGCGCGGGGAATTTTTATAGGCGCAAGTCCTGACTGGCGCAAGCGGGCCTGCCGCCCGTCGGACTTGTTGTAGGCCAATGATACAGGGCCAAGCTGCATTGCCAATATGGCGAGAATGAGATTTCCGGCCAATATCGAGCCGGATGGCTGAAATGTTGCCTTTTCGTGCCCGTTTCCCGGCTTCGGTGTATAACTTGGGCGATTTGCGCGGGCATTCCGCGCGGAACCCAAAGAAATCGACGGAAACCGCATTTGGTTCGCTTTCAGAACGTCGGCATGCGCTACGGACTCGGTCCGGAGGTTCTCCGCGACGTGAGTTTCCATCTCCCGCCGGGATCGTTCCATTTCCTGTCCGGGGCGTCGGGCGCAGGAAAGTCCTCGCTGCTGAAACTGATGTACCTGGCCTGCCGGCCGTCACGCGGGCTGATCAGCCTGTTCGATTCCGACATCGCCACCATGCCGCGCCGCGCCCTGCCCGCCGTCCGCCGCCAGATCGGCGTGGTGTTCCAGGACTTCCGGCTGCTCGACCACATGAACGTCATCGACAACGTCGCTTTGCCGCTGCGCGTCGCAGGAGCGAAACGCACGGAAATCCGCGACCATGCCCGCGAGTTGCTGAAATGGGTGGGGCTCGACGATTGCCTCGATGCCCTGCCGCCGACACTTTCGGGCGGCCAGAAACAGCGCGTCGCCATTGCGCGCGCCGTCATTTCAAGGCCGCTGCTGCTGCTCGCCGACGAGCCGACCGGCAACGTCGATGACACCATAGCCATGCGGCTGCTGCGCCTGTTCGAGGAGCTCAACCGCCTCGGCACCACGGTGCTGATCGCGACCCATAACGAAAACCTGATCCGCCGCGCGGGCCGCCCGCGCCTGCATCTCTCGGGCGGCGAACTGACCGGCCCCTTCCATGGCGCCGCCGCCGGCGAAGAAGGGCGCGCGTGATGTTCTGGTCTCACCGCGATCTCGCCCTCGACAGCGACCCGGCACGGCGCTTCCTGCCGTGGCTTCTGGCGATGATCGTCTACCTGGCCGGCCTTGCGCTCGCCGGGATGATGAGCCTGTCGGCGGCCGTCGACCGCTGGGACAGCGGCCTGAGCGGGACCCTGACCATCCAGATTCCGGCCGCCACCCCGGGAAACCGCGATACCGCCCTGCCCAATGCGATGGCTGCCCTGCGCGCCACCCCCGGCATTGAAAGCGCACGCGCGCTCAGTGCCGAGGAAACCGCGGCGCTGCTCGAACCCTGGCTCGGCAAAAGCGCGCTCAGCCGCGATCTGCCGCTGCCGCGCCTGATCGACGTGCGCCTGCGCAAGAACGCCGCGCTCGACATCGAGGGCCTGAGCAATCTCGTCAGGGCGGCTGCCCCCGGCGCCATCGTCGATGACCACAAGAAGTCCCTCGACCGCCTGATACACCTTGCCCGCACGATAGAGGCCGCCGCCATAGCCATCGTCGTCCTGGTGGCCTTCGCCGCCATCGCCACCGTCGTCTTCATCACCCGCACCGGCCTCGCGCTGCATGCCAACAACATCGAGCTTCTGCACCTGATCGGCGCCGCCGACGGCTACGTCGCGCGCCAGTTCCAGGGACAGGCACTGGACCTTGCGCTGCGCGGCGGCGTCATCGGCCTCGCGCTGACCATCGTCACCGTCATCCTCCTCGGCCGTGCGGCGGCGGCGCTGGGCTCGGGCCTGCTGCCGGCGGTTTCGCTCTCGGCCCTGCAATGGGTCATTCTGGCCGCGGTGCCCGTCGCCATCGGCCTGATCGGCATGATCACCGCCCGCATCACGGTCATGGGCGCCCTGAGGAAACTGCCATGAGCGCCGGCGAACGGATCTTTCCGGGCTGGGTAACGGCCGCGGGCTTCGCCCTGGTGCTGTGGCTTGCCGGGCTGATCTGGTTCGCCGAAGGCATCCCCAAGGCCGTCGCCGATCCCGACAGCCAGACCGATGCGGCGGCGGTCCTGACCGGCAGCGCCGGGCGGCTGCGCACCGGGGTCGACCTGCTGGCCCGCAATCAGGTGAAGAAGGTGTTCGTATCCGGCGTCTATCACGGCGTCGATGTTCAACAGATTCTCCGCCTGGTGCGCCGGCGCGGCTCGGAATTCGACTGCTGCCTCGTGCTCGGCCACACGGCCGACGACACGCGCGGCAATGCGATGGAAACCGCGCGCTGGATGGCGCTCGAAAAATTCACGTCGCTCAGGCTGGTGACCTCCAGCTACCACATGCGGCGCTCGCTGCTGGAATTCCGCCGCGCCATGCCGGGCGTGCGCATCGTGCCGCACCCGACATTCCAGGCCGAGTTCAAGGCGCAGGGCTGGTGGAACTGGCCGGGCACGCTGCAACTGGTCGTCATCGAATACACCAAGTATCTGGTGGCCCTGATGCGCCCGTGGTAAGCGAACCCATGATCCTTCTGCGCTCCATCGTCTTCAACCTGCTGTTCTATGGATGGGCTGCGATCGCCGGTATCCTGCTGCTGCCGACGCTGCTGCTGCCGCGCGACCGCGTGCTCGACATCGGCTGCTGGTGGTCGCTGTCGGTGATGCGCCTCGCCCGTGCGGTCTGCGGCATCGACTGGGAAATCCGCGGCCTCGACGCCATTCCCGAGGGCCGGGTGATCTTCGCCTCCAAGCACCAATCGGCCTGGGACACCTTCCTGTTCCCGGCCCTGTTCGGCCAGCCCGCCGCCGTCGCCAAGGCGGAACTGCGCTACCTGCCCTTCTACGGCTGGTACACGAGCCGCGCAGGCACCATCTGGGTCGACCGCAAGGCGGGTTCGGCGGCGATCCGCTCGCTGGTGCGCGGCGCCCATGAGGCGCTGGCGCGCAACCGTTCCATATTCATCTTCCCCCAGGGCACGCGCACCGCGCCCGGCGACTACAGGCCCTACCAGCCGGGCATCGCCGCGCTCTATTCCAGCCTCGACCTGCCGGTGGTTCCGGTCGCGCTCAATTCGGGCCAGTTCTGGGGACGGCGCGCCTTCAACAAGCTGCCCGGCAAGATCATCGTGCAGTGCCTGCCCGCCATTCCCGCCGGATTGCCGCGCGCCGAATTCATGAAGCGCCTCGAAGCGGTGATCGAGCAAGAAACCACCCGCCTCGAAGCCGCCGCCGACACCCGCCCGCAAGGTTGAAGCGGACGCCGTCGATCCCGATATCATTGCTGTGGATAAGCCTGTGGAAAAGCCCGCGCTCACGCGCCGTGGATTTCGGGAATAACCCGAATACGCGGCCCGCCCCAAGGGGTTAGGAGGTGGCGCCGATGTGGAAACATAACAAGAACATTCGATTGACGCCCTGCCGGGGGCTTCCTAGAATGGCCGTCCTCCGCCCCCGAGGCGTGAGAAAAAATTACGCAATTTCAAAGCGTTGAACAAACCCGGGCGGGCCGACCCGCCCCGGCAGAACGGAGTTTCCGATGACCGGCGTCGCCCCCATCTCCCAGCAGATCTGGGACATGAAATACCGGCTCAAGAGCCCCACGGGCGAGGCTGTGGACAAGACCGTGTCCGATACCTGGACCCGGGTCGCCGCCGCCCTGGCCGAGGCGGAAACCCCGGAAACCCGCGCCCGCTGGACGGAAGCCTTCACCGGCGTGCTCGACAGCTTCGAATTCCTGCCCGCCGGGCGCATCATCGCCGGCGCCGGCACCGGGCGCTCGGTAACGCTGTTCAACTGCTTCGTCATGGGCACCGTGCCCGACGACATGGCCGGCATCTTCACCCACCTGCGCGAAGCGGCGCTGACCATGCAGCAGGGCGGCGGCATCGGCTACGACTTCTCGACGCTGCGCCCCAAGGGCGCGCCGGTGAAGGGCGTGGGCGCCGATGCCTCGGGTCCGCTCTCCTTCATGGACGTCTGGGACGCCATGTGCCGCACGATCATGAGCGCGGGCTCGCGCCGCGGCGCCATGATGGGCACCCTGCGTTGCGACCACCCCGACATCGAAGCCTTCATCGAGGCCAAGCGCGAACCCGGCCGGCTGCGCATGTTCAACCTGTCGGTGCTGGTGACCGATGCGTTCATGGCCGCCGTCAAGGACGATGCGTCGTGGGAACTCAAGTTCGGCGGCACCGTCTATCGCACGGTGCGTGCGCGCGAATTGTGGGACCGGATCATGCGCGCGACCTATGCCTATGCCGAGCCGGGCGTCATCTTCATCGACCGCATCAACCGCGCCAACAACCTGCATTACTGCGAAACCATCGCCGCCACCAATCCCTGCGGCGAACAGCCGCTGCCGCCTTATGGTGCCTGCCTGCTGGGCTCGTTCAACCTGGCGCGCTTCGTGCGCGAGCCGTTCACCGAGAACGCCCGCTTCGACATCGAGCGCCTGCGCGAGGTGGTGCCGGTGGCCGTGCGCATGCTGGACAACGCCATCGACGTTTCGCGCTTCCCCCTCGACGCCCAGGCCCAGGAAGCCCGGGCCAAGCGGCGCATGGGCCTCGGCGTGACCGGCCTCGCCGACGCGCTGATCATGTGCCGGGTGCGCTACGGCTCCGATGAAGCGGTGCGCCTTGCCTCGCAGTGGATGGCCGAGACCGAACGCGCCGCCTATCTCGCCTCGGCCGAGATCGCCGCCGAAAAGGGTGCCTTCTCGCTCTACGACAAGGACGCCTATCTCGCCGGCGAAACCATCGCCCATCTCGATGCCGATGTGCGCGAGGCCATCGCGGCGCACGGCATCCGCAACGCGCTGCTCACCTCGATCGCGCCGACGGGCACCATCTCGCTGTTCGCCGACAACGTGTCTTCGGGGCTGGAGCCGGTGTTCAGCTTCTCCTACACCCGCCATATCCTGCAGCCCGACGGTTCGCGCAAGGACGAGGAAGTCTCGGACTACGCCTATCGCCTGTACCGACGCCTTTTCGGCGACAACCGGGAACTGCCCTCCTATTTCGTCGATTCCCAGCGCCTGACGCCGAACGAACATGTCGTCATGCAGGCCGCCATCCAGAAGCACGTCGACAGTTCGATCTCCAAGACCATCAACGTGCCCGCCGACATCGACTTCGAGCAGTTCAAGGACGTCTACCTCAAGGCTTACGACCTCGGCTGCAAGGGCTGCACCACCTACCGCCCGAACGAGATCACCGGCTCGGTCCTGGAAGTGAAGCCGAAGGAGAAAGAGGAGGCCGAGGCCCAGCGCAAGCGCGAGGCCGAACGCGCCGCCCTTGAAGCCCGCGCCCGCAGCGAGGCGGAGGAACTTTCCGCCGCCGACGAAGGCCAGGAAGAACTGCCGCTCGGCGCGCCGCCGGCCCGCCACCGCGATGCCTTCGAGGCGGGCGGCGTCGTCTACATGACGCAGCCGCTCGATCGTCCGGGCACCCTGCCGGGGCGCACCTACAAGCTGAAATGGCCGGAATCGGACCACGCCATCTACATCACCATCAACGACGTCGTCCAGGACGGGCGGCGCCGTCCCTTCGAAATCTTCATCAACTCGAAGAACGTCGAGCATTTCGCCTGGACCGTCGGCCTGACGCGCATGATCTCTGCCGTGTTCCGCCGCGGCGGCGACGTGTCCTTCGTGGTCGAGGAACTGAAAGCCGTGTTCGATCCGCGCGGCGGCCAGTGGATGAACGGCCGCTACGTGCCCTCGCTGCTCGCCGCCATCGGCGACGTGATCGAGCATCACCTGATCGATATCGGCTTCATCAAGGGGCGCGAGGATGTCGCCGCGCGGGCGCGCGAAATGGCCAAGGAAAAGATGGCGGCAGCGGGCGGCGGCAAGTCCGGCGGTGCCATCGGCGGCGGCGGCGCCATGCTGCAGTGCCCGAAATGCGGCGAGGCCGGCATGATCCGCCAGGAAGGCTGCGACCTGTGCCTGTCCTGCGGCCATTCAAAGTGCGGGTAAAGCCCTAGCGCCCTTCGCGCACCCGTCTTGCCAGTTCGTGCAGCGGCCCGTCGGGCAGCCCGAACTCGTCGAGGTGGCGCAGGGTATTTTCCAGATAGTCGACGTTAGTGCCGCCCTGCCCTGAGCTGGCGCGGATGATGCGCGCGGCCTCAATGGGGGCGATGCGCCCGGCATATTGCGGATGCGCCCGGTCGCAGACGTAGGTTTCCGCCCGCACCCGTTCGCCGCCCGCAAGGCGCAGCTCGACCGTGCGCCGCAGGTAGACCTCGGTCACCCGCTCGCGGGCATCGAGATAGGCGAGCACCTCTTCCGCCTTGTCCGCCGCCACCCGGTAGGCAAGCCCGCGACAGGCCCCGCCCCGGTCGAGGCCGAGCACGAGGCCCGGGCGTTCCGCCGTGCCGCGCCAGACCACCGACCATACGCAGAGCGCGCGATGGCGCCCGCCGAGCAGCGCCTGGCTGCGCGCGGCGAAGGCAAAGCCCGGATTCCACATCAGCGAACCGTAGCCGAAAACCCAGATGTCGCGTTCCGCCATGATGCGGCCATGTTCCCTTTTCATCCTTGGCGCAGGATGGCCCGCGCTTTGACGCCCGTGCCATTCCCGCTACAGTGCCAAGTGTAACCAATCGCCGCGCCGCCGTCCCGGCGGCACGCAATGGGAACCGGTGCTTCGTTGGTGACCAGCCGTCTCAACCTCAAGAGCCTTTCCGGCCGCATCATCTGGGGCGCCTTCGCCTTCGTGCTGCTGGCCATCGGCGCCATCACCGCGATGTGGTTCGCGGGTGCAGCCCAAGTGCGCGAACAGATCGCGCGCGTCGGCCAGAATTTCGCGGGCGACGGCGGCCAGTTCACGGTGCAGACGCTGCGCGTCACCGGCTTTCCCTTCGCCTACGAGGCCGAGCTTGGCAACCTGGCACTCGCCGGGCGCGATGCGCGCGGCACATGGGAATGGCGCGCCGACCGGGCGCGGCTGACGATGTCGCCATGGCTCGGCCGCAATATCGTTTTCGACCTTTCCGGCAACCACCGCCTGCGCACGCGCCTCGGCCGCCTGCCGCTCGACCTCGAAATCGCGGCGCAGAAGGCCCCCGGCGAAATCCAGCTCGGCAGTGCCGCCGCGCCCGCGCTTTACAAGATCCTGCCCGAAAATATCCGCGCCAAGGAACTGACCACCGGCGCCGAGATGGCCGCCGACCGCGCGTCGTTCCAGCTCTTCATCTATCCGCCCCAGGAGCGCAAAACCGCCAACAACACCCAAGCTGCCGCGGGCGTGCTG
>Ga0222714_10001457_pt1 | contig 26639 bp, 28 predicted proteins | sample C33_3DmetaG_FD_165048 | JGI IMG/M metagenome (GOLD analysis project Ga0222714, IMG submission 165048) | Estuarine water microbial communities from San Francisco Bay, California, United States - C33_3D | ecosystem: Environmental > Aquatic > Marine > Unclassified | place: USA: California...
CAGCCCGCCCAAGTCGATCGTGGCGGCCGGCGAGGCGGTCACCGCGCTGCTGCTACGCACCGACCAGCCTTCGGGCAGGCACGACGGCAGGTCCGCCACGAACCGCGACACGTCGGCGGTGTCGATCCAGGTCAGGTCCCACACCTCAAGGTCGCCCGGCCCGCTGGCGCCGACCCACTCGTACTCAAACCCGTCAGGGTGCTCGCCGTAGACCACGTACTGCTGGCCCTCGCCGAGGATCTCGACCGCGTAGTCCTTCCCGTCGTCGCCCTTCGGGCCGTTGGGGCCGGTCAGGAACACCTTGACCTTGCTGAATGGCGCCGTGGTGGCGTACATCAGCAGGCGCTTGGGGCGCGAGCCGAACCGCACGGGCGCAGGGCCGAGCACGCGCAGCGCGCAGGCCTCGATCGCCGCAGCGCACTGCTCGTCGCGCACGTCGATGTCCACGCCCGGGAAGCGCGCGGCCAGCAGGCCAATGTTGCCCTCGGCGTAGCCGTTCAGGGCGAACCGCTCGATGCGCTCGATCGGAAAGCCGTGCTGCCATCCAGGCTCGACGACACGCTTCTGCTTCGGCTTGACGGGGACCACGTCCCACCCGCCCCGGTGCAGTTCGGGGCCATCCGCACCGAAGCGCCGGGTCATGCGCGCCCCGCCTTGCGCGTGGCCTCGGTCAGGTCCAGCAGCGCCTTGCGGATTCCGTTGGCCGCGTCGCTCTCAATCAGAGCGGCCAGCACGAGAGCGTGGTCCTGCGGCTCGACGCCCGTTTCTTCAAGGGCGGCGCAGGCGTCCGCGAGCAGGTCGCGGAAGTATTCAATTCGTTGCGAACTCACTATCGACTCCAGACGAACACCGGCAATCCGGCCGGCACGGTTTTGCTTCAGTGCGTCGAACCCTCCACGGGCAGCATGTGCAGCATCGCGCGGTGGACCGCCTGGCGAAACGACTCGACGGCCGAATCACTGCAGGACAAGTAGATCCGCACGTCGGTGTCCGGCACGTCCACGACCAGCTGCTCGCCCTGCGACAGGCCGAGCACGGCGTCGTAAGACAGCCGCAGGTGCAGCTCGGTCATGCCGGCGCCCGCAGGGCGGACCAAGCGATGTCGGGCCGCATCTGCTCAGCCCGGATCGGCAGCCCGGCTTCGCGGGCCAGCGCTTCGAGGGCGGGCACGCGATCAGCCGGGATGCGCTGCTTGATCACCCACAGGCTGACCGCCTGCGACGTCACGCCGAGGTGACGGGCGATGGCCGCGGGGCCCCCGAGGGTGGTGATGATCTCCCTGACGCTCATGCCTTGATGATAGCGGCGCTTTCCTTTTGTGCATACCGGGTTATCCCGCCCCTCGCGCGGCCGATGTCGGCCGCCGTTCGTCGTCCCCCGCTGGCCGAGGTCAATACCGCATCCGTAGTTGTGCAGATTCTCACTGCCCAGGATTAGGGTTTGTCCTGATTCACCCGGGGGTTGACCGCGCCTGTCGACGTTAGCCATACTTGCTTCCCGTAAGTTGTGCTTTCCAAACAACAGGAGGTGGCAAGTGGCAGATGACAGGAGCCCCGCAGAGGGCAAGAGCGCGCCGATCATCCCGGTCGGCCAGTGGAAGCCGGGCGCCGACGTGCAAGCCACGTGGCGCAAATTCGGATGGGTTCCGCCCAGCGAGAGCCGCACCGAGTTCTACGACGAGCCGAAGGGGGTGAAATGATCACCATCACCCTGACGCCCCGCACCCCCGCCCACCTCGACGCCGCGCTCGCGCTGCTGCAGCGCATTCGCGACGACGAGGCCGCGGCCGATGCGAAGTTCTCCGAGATGTTCCGCGGCGTGGCCAACGAGACGATGGCCGACGCGCTGCCGGTCGAAGTTCCCGCAGTGACCGAGCGCGAGCCCGGCGCTGACGAAGATGAGCAGCCGACCGTCGAGCCGGCCAAGGTCATCCGCAAACGAAAGAGCGCGGCGCCCGAGCCCACCGCTCCCGCGGCGCCCCTGCCGCCCCCTCCCCCGCCGCCTCCGGCTGCGCCTGAGACCCCGGCCATCACGCTGGTCGACGTGCGGGCCAAGCTGAGCTCGCTGAGCCGCGATGGTCACGGCGAGGCGGTCAAGGCTCTGCTGGCCGACTATGGCGCGGCAAAGCTGACCGACGTGCAGGAGAGCGACTACGCCGCGCTGATGGCCCGCGCGAAGGAGATCGCATGACCACCGTCACCCTGACGATCGCCGACAACGGCGACGAGCTGCACCTCGAAGGCAAGTTGGACGACCCCGAGGCCCTGAACCAGCCGCCCACGCCGGCGGTGATCGTCGGGACCTATCTGGCGACCAACGCCGAGCAGATCTGCAAAGACGCCATCCAATGGTTCAACCGGATGGTTGCCGACCAGGAGCAGGCGGCCAACGAGCCGCAGCTGAAGCTCGTGCTGCCGGGCGATGGGGGGCTGCAATGAAGGGTCTGAGCAGCGTCATCGTGCTGCTTGGTTTGGCCCTGCTGGCCGGCGTTGTTGTGGCCGGCTGGTGCGGGTTCCTGGTGGCGGTCGGCATCCACGTTGCTCGGTGGTTCCTGTGATGGACTGCCTGATCCTCGGCGACAGCATCGCCGTCGGCGTGTTTGCGCAGCGGCGCGAGTGCGTCAGCTACGTGCGCGGCGGCTGGAACAGCTGGCAGTTCAACCGCGAGTACCTGCCGGTCGTCGGCACGCGGCGCTACCGCACGGCGATCGTGTCGCTCGGTGCCAACGACCACCAGGGCGTGCGGTCCGAGCGGGAGCTGCGCAAGCTGCGCGCGGAGATCAAGGCCGACCGCGTCTACTGGATCTCGCCCGGCGCGAGAAAGGCGTCGCAACTCGAAGCAATCGAAAAAATCGCAACGGAGTACGGCGACGTTGTGCTGCCCCGGCCCGAGCAGTACATGAGCGCGGACGGCGTGCATCCGACGACGCAGGGCTACCGGACGCTGGCGAGGAGCACGCAATGAGCGATCGATTGAGAATCGCTGCCGAGGCGGCGTTGGAGGCGTTGGAGACTTGCGTGTGCGCCATGCAGGACTATCAAGCCGGAATCGGAATCACCGAGATGTTTGACGTTGGCGAGCGAAAAGGACGCGAGACGCTCATCGCCCTGCGCGCCGCGCTGGTCGAGCCGACCTCGCCCCGCCGCGAGTGGGTGGGGCTGAAGGATGAGGCAATCGCCGACATCGTGGACGACATGAACGGAAACGAACCGACTGCGCCGTTTTGGCGCGACCTTGCCCGCGCCATCGAAGCCGCGCTGAAGGAAAAGAACACATGAAGCACTCAACTGAACGCTGGGTTTTGAACGAGAACAACAACTGGAAAACCAACCCGTTTTCCGTGACCGTGCGTAAAGCAGGGGTGCATAGCGCAACAGTCGCTAACATACCGACGCGCCTGACGATCCCGCCTAGTGAACAACAAGCCAACGCACGATTGATTGCTGCTGCGCCTGACTTGCTTGATGCGCTCAAGCTGATGCTTGCTGAGTGTTTTGATGAAGAACGTGATGACGCAACGATTCACGCGGTAGCACAAGCACGGGCGGCGATTGCCAAAGCGGAAGGTCGTCGTGGCTAAGTTGTCTCCGCACCAGATCTTCATGCTCAAGATGTTCGACAAAGGGTGGGGGTTCAAGATGTACAACAGTAAGCGTGGATCGTGGATGACGTATTGGTCGCTGCGTACCCGAGGGCTGATCGGACCCGGACCTACGATCCGACGAGCAGGAAACCTAGTCGCTATTGACCGGCTTACCGACAAAGGCCGCGCGGTATTGGCAAACCTGAAGGAAAAGAACGCATGAAGTTCCGCAAAAAGCCTGTGGTCATTGAGGCTACGCAGTGGTTCAAGAACGGCGACCACCCGCTGGATTACAGCAAGACCCATGACGGCGCGGCTGGCGGTGAACTGGTGCGGTTTGGGCCAGAGTACCGCAAAATCATGGGGTGGGAGGGCGACATAGTGCGCTACTACCGCCGCCCCGACGATAGCGGGGATCGTGCCTGCAAGAAGTGCGGAGACACCATGCACGATCACGGCTGGGTCTACACGCTTGAGGGCGGACATATCGTCTGCCCCGGCGACTGGATCATCACTGGCGTGAATGGCGAACACTACCCCTGCAAGCCCGACATCTTCGAAGCAACCTATGAAGCTGTAAACAAAGAAGCCGCGCTGAAGGAGAAGAACGCATGAGCTGCTGCCCGCAATGCACCTACTTCGACAGCACCGTCACGATGACGCGGCGCCTGAACAACGGCTGGATCAAGCGCTGGCGCCGGTGCGACCGGGAGGAGTGTGGCACCAAGTGGCACACCTACGAGATGCCGACCACCCAAGTGGAGCCGCACGAGGACGCTGATCTGCGCGAGATCAAAAGGGAGGTGGTCGAATGAACTTCGTCTGCCCCCTGCCCCCGATGAAGGTCCTCGTGCGCGCTGAGTACCTGTACGACTTCGAGCGTGGCCACGGCCACCTGGTCGAAGGCGTGTGGTGTTCGGTCAAAGCGCACCGCGGCGAGGCGTTCCGGTTCGAGACCTACTTGCCTGGCTACGGCGCGCTGTACGACAAGCTGCCGATCAGTGCTTTCCGGTGGCGGGACTACGACGCCCTGCGCGCCGACGACGCCGGCGTGCTGCGGCCTGCGCCCGAGGAGGACCTGCCGCTCGACATGCTGCAGATCTGGGACGCGCTCAGCTACTACGTGACCGTGGTCGAGAAGCCTCTGATCAAGGGCCTGCGCTGCGAGTTCTACGGCAAGGACAAGCAGCTGCACCCAGGCGAGTACGTGCTGACGCTGGACGGCTGCAACCCTGATCCGCGCATCCCGGACTTCACGTTCGTCGAGACGGTCGACGAGCACAAGTCCTACAACTTGCTGAAGCTGGACAACGGGCAATTCGGTTTGCAGCCGAACAACAGATGCCGGTTCTTCGACCCGGCGCTTACGCCCAGCGAGCTGAAGTTCCCGGACTTCAAGGTTGCGACGATCAAGTGGACGGTGGAGAACAAGTCGAAGTGGCGCCTCGGCGACACCAGCGACGTGACCTATGACGGAAGGGGAGAGGGATGAAGCTGAGAGACAAAAGCATTCCGATCGTCGCCGAGCGCGCGCACGCGAAGCTCAGCGCCAGCGGCAGCAAGAAGTGGCTGACCTGCACTCCGAGCGCCAAGCTCGAAGAGCAGTTCCCGGACGAGCAGAGCAGCTTCGCGGCCGAGGGCACGTTCGCCCACGCCGTGTTCGAGCAGGAGCTGCTGACCCGCCTGGGCCGCCCGGTCGATCCTTTGCCGCAGGACCTGCTGCACTTCGACAGCGCTGACCTGCGTGACCACGTCGCGGCCGCGGTGGCCGTGGCTATGGAGCGCATCGACGACGCACGCGCCAGGTGCGAGGACCCGGTGATCCTGGTCGAGCAGCGCGTCGACTTCAGCCGCTGGGTGCCGGAGGGTTTCGGCACCGGCGACTTGGTGATCGTGGCCGACGACACGCTGGAGGTGCTTGACCTGAAGTTCGGCAAGGGCGTGCCGGTGCAGGCTCTGGAGAACACGCAGATGCGCCTGTACGGCCTTGGCGCGTGGGACCAGTTTGCGCACCTGTACGACATCAAGAGCGTGCGCATGACGATCCTGCAGCCGCGGCTGGACAACTACGCATGCGAAGAGATCGGCGCTCAGGAGCTGGTCGATTGGGCCGACACCTATGTTGCGCCACGCGCAACGCAGGCGTGGGCCGGCGAGGGTGAGTTTGTGCCGGGCGACCACTGCACGAGCGGCTTCTGTCGGGCCAGGTTCCTCTGCCCTGCCCGCGCGGAGGCGGCGCTCGCCGTGGCTCAGCAGGACTTCGCGCTCAAGGCGCCGGAGCTGCTGACGCGCGAGCAGCTGGTCGACGTGCTGAGCAAGGCGGACATGGCGATCGACTGGTTGAACGACGTCAAGAGCTACGCCCTGAAGCAGGCCGAGGCCGGCCACGAGCTGCCCGGCTTCAAGCTCGTCGAGGGTCGCAGCAATCGCAAGTACGCCGACGCCGACGCCGTGGCGCAGAAGCTGCTGGATGCCGGCGTGCCCGAGGCGCTGATCTACGAGAGGTCCCTGCTTGGGATCACCGCGATGGAGAAGGCCATCGGCAAGAAGAAATTCGCCGAGCTGCTGAACGACCTGGTCGTGAAGCCTGCCGGCAAACCGACCCTGGTGCCTGTCAACGACAAGCGCCAGGCCTTAAGCTCTGTGGCCTCCGCGGCTACAGATTTTTCGTGAAACAGCGCAACAGGGAGACCCCACATGAGCGCAACCAAGGTGGTGACCGGCAAGGTCCGGTTCTCGTATCTCAACGTGTTCCAGCCGCGCGCCGCGCAGCCCGGACAAGAGCCGAAGTACAGCGTGTGCTTGCTCATCCGCAAGGATGACGAGGCGACGCTGAAGAAGGTCAAGGCAGGCATCCAGGCCGCGGCCGAAGCCGGCAAGGCGCAGTGGGGCGGCAAGGTCCCTGCGGGCCTGAAGCTGCCGCTGCGCGACGGCGACGCCGAGCGGGACTCGGCCGAGTACAAGGGCCATTGGTTCATCAACTGCAACTCGAAGCAGAAGCCCGGCGTGGTGGACTCGGCGCTGAATCCGATCCTCGACGCCAGCGAGATCGTGTCCGGCGACTACGGCCGGGCGTCGATCAACTTCTTCCCCTACGCCAACAGCGGCAACCGAGGCGTCGGCGCGGGTCTGCAGAACCTGCAGAAGCTCGCCGACGGTGAGCCGCTGTCGGGCCGCTCGCGCGCCGAGGACGACTTCACCGAGGCCAGCGAGGACTTTTTGAACTGATCGAAAGGGGCCGAAAGCGGAAGCAAGTAGGCCTCACCTGAAAGGAGAAAAAGATGCAGATCAAATCTACATCCATCAGCCGGCGCCAGCTGTCACACGTCGAGCGCTACAAGCTGTGCCGCTACATCGAGCAGCACGCGGAGAATCAAAAGCACCTGACCGACACCCAGGTGGCAAGCACCGCTGCGCTGGAGCTGGGTTTCGCCGTGACTTCCAACAACGTGTCGGCCGCGCGCAAGACGACAGGCGTCACCGTGACGGTGCGCCGCCGCAGCGTCTCGCCCAATGAGTCAAAAGACCGCGTGCGCCTTTTGGCGCGTGAGCTGCGGGCCCTGATGACCGACTTAGACATACCCCCGAGCAAGACGCTGGAAGATCTCTGCATCGGCAGGGCGGTTCAGGCTCCGCGCCTGACGCCGGTCGAGGACATCCAATTCAATTTGAAGGCCAACTGATGACCCAGCCCACCATCCTCAACATGCAGATGACGCCGGCCGGCGTCGAGCTGACCATTGCGGCGCTGCGCAAGCTGCCGCACGAGCAGGTCAACGACTTGGTGCAGGAGCTGTGGCAGCAGTACAAGGCGCAGATGCAGGCGCTGGCCGAGGCTACGTTGGCTGCGCCTGAGCCGGAGACCGACACCGACGGCGGCAGCGCCGACTAAGTGGTGGTCAATCGGGAGACGCTTGCCGAGCTGTACGGCGACGACCTGCTGTTCCTCGACCCTGCTGAGGACTTCGATCGCTGCATCTTGGGCGTGGTGCATCGCTGCGGCTTTGAGCCGGTGGTGTGCTACGACCAGGAAGCAGTGATCGACGCTCTGATGCTGGGCGGCATGGACCGCGAGGAGGCCGAGGAGTGGTTCAGCTTCAACACCGTTGGCGCCTACGTGGGTCCGAAGACGCCGATGTTCCTGGACCGACATGCCGACCCGACCGAAACCTGACGGAGATTTCGTGGCTGAGCAGGCAGCGCGGATGCACGCGCTCCTGCGCCAGCGCGCGGCGCTACCCAGGGAGGACCTGGAGTACCTGGTCGAGCGCGTGGCCAAGCTCAAAGACGATCGGCTGCAGCAGTGCATCGCCGAGCTGATCGGCTGGGGAGACGACGAGCGCGCGGAGATTGAGACGTTCGTGGCGATCGCGATCGAGGTGATGAGGACCACCACGGTGACGAAGCTGCGTTCTGCGGCGCGGACCGTCGAGCTGCGCTACCTGCTGCGTGACAAAGAAAAGAACGAAAAGTGATCAACGCATACAGCTTCACCCGAATGCTCGAACTGCTGATGCAGGGCGAGGTGACGAAGACAGAGATCATCGAGCAGACCGGCTTGCACCACGCCACGGTCGGGGCATATGTCCGGCATATGCACCGCCGGCGCCTGCTGCGCGTGGCCGAGTGGCGCCGCGATCGACGTGGCTACACCTGGGTTCCTCACTACACGCTCAACCCGGACGGCATCAACGACGCGCCGCGGCCGCAGCCGACCCCTGGGTCAGAGCGCAGCGCCGCCTATCGCGCCAGGCGTAAGGCGATCCGGCTCAATCAGATGCTGGCCGGGAGAGCGGCTTGACCACGCTGCGCATCGACCTGGAAACCTACAGCAGCGTCGACCTCAAGAAGTGTGGCGTCGCGCGCTACGTCGAGAGCCCGGACTTCGAGATCCTGCTGCTCGGCTACGCATTCGATGACGAACCCGTCCAGGTCGTCGATCTGGCGCGTGGCGAGCAGCTGCCGGGGCGCGTGGCCGACGCGCTGTGCGACCATGCGGTGATTAAGGCCGCATACAATGCGGCGTTTGAGATCGCCTGCATTGCTCGGCACTACAACATTTTTGTCGACGTCACGCAGTGGCGCTGCACCAGCGTCCACGCGCTCTATCTCGGGCTGCCGGGCAACCTGGGTGAGGTGGGCAAGGTGGTCGGCCTTGATGAGGACCAGCAGAAGCTGGGCTCAGGCTGGTCGCTGATCCGGTACTTCTGCATCCCGTGCAAGCCGACGAAGACCAACGGCGGCCGCACGCGCAACCTGCCCAAGCATGACCCGGCGAAGTGGGAGCTCTTCGTCGAGTACTGCAAGCGCGACGTGGAGACCGAGCGCGAGATCGCGCGCCGGCTGGCGAAGTTCCCGGTGCCCGGCACCGAGTGGGAGCTTTGGCACCTGGACCAGCGGATGAACAACGCTGGCATGAAGATTCACCGGCAGCTGGTCGACAACGCGATCGTGTGCGACGCGCAAGTGCGCGAGCGACTGGTGGCCGAGGCGATGGAGCTCACCGGCTTGGACAACCCAAACAGCCGCGACCAGCTGCTGGCCTGGCTGCAGGAAGAGACTGACGACGAGATCGCTGACCTGACGAAGAAGACCGTGCCGGCGCTGCTGAAGGCGACCGACAGCGCCGTCGTCAGGCGAGCGCTGGAGATCCGGCAGGAGCTGGCTAAGACCAGCGTGAGCAAGTACCAGGCGATGGCCCGCACGGCCTGCGCAGACGACCGCATCCGCGGCCTCACGCAGTTCTACGGCGCGAACCGCACCGGCCGCTGGGCGGGGCGCTTGGTGCAAGTTCAGAACCTGCCGCAGAACAAGCTCAAGGACATCGACCTCGCGCGCAACCTGCTGATTGAGGGCCGCTTCGACGAGCTGGAGCTGCTGTTCGGCAACGTGCCAGACACGCTGAGCCAGCTCATCCGCACGGCGTTCATCGCCGAGGACGGGCACCGCTTCATCGTGGTTGACTTCAGCGCGATCGAGGCGCGCGTGATCGCGTGGCTGGCGTGGTGCGAGTGGCGGCTCGACGTGTTCAAGACGCACGGCAAGATCTACGAGGCCAGCGCGGAGCAGATGTTCAAGCTGCCGCCCGGGTCCGTCACCAAGAAGTCGCCGTACCGGCAGAAGGGCAAGATCGCTGAGCTGGCGCTGGGCTACCAGGGCGGGGCCGGCGCGCTGATCACGATGGGCGCGCTGGACATGGGCATCGCGCACGAGGAGCTCGACCCGATCAAGACCGCCTGGCGCGAGGCGAACCCGGAGGTGGTCGCCTTCTGGTACGCCTGCGAGCGCGCGGCCAAGGCAGCGCTGACGACGAAGGGCAGCATCACGCTGCCGATCGCCGGCGGCCGAGCGAAGCTGGTGTTCAGCTACGAGAGCGGGTTCTTGTTCATCAGCTTGCCCTCGGGCCGGCGCCTCGCCTACGTGAAGCCGCGCGTTGAGCCGCAAGACCTCGTGCGCGAGGCGGCTGATGGCAGCAGCTACGTGGTGGCCAGCGCGGGCAGCGTGACCTACGAGGGTCAGGACCAGCGCACCAAGCGATGGACCAGGCTGCCGACCTACGGCGGCAAGCTGGTGGAGAACATCACCCAAGCGATCGCCAGGGACTGCTTGCGCGAGGCGATGCTGGCGATCGACGACGCCGGCTACCGGCAGCTGACTACGGTCCACGACGAGATCGTGATCGAGGCGCCGGACGATGCCGGGGCGCTGGCCGAGGTCGAGGCGATCATGGCCAGGCCGGTCGTCTGGGCGCCGGATCTGCCGCTGCGCGGCGACGGGTTCGAGACGCGCTACTACATGAAGGAGATTGACTGATGAGCATCGTCGGGTTGACGGGCGACCAGATCAAGGCGCAGCTGCAGGCGCAGGCCGGGTCAGCGAAGACCGGCGCGAACGCCGTGCAGCACGGCGGCACGCACTACAAGCAGCTCAAGTTCGAGACCTGGGACGTGATCCTGGACTGGGGGCTGGGCTATCTGGACGGCAACGCCGTGAAGTACCTGAGCCGCTGGCGCCACAAGGGCGGCGTCGAGGATCTGCGCAAAGCGCGCCACTACATCGACAAGCTGATCGAAGAGGAGACCCGCAAGTGAACAGCCCGCTGAAGACGCTGGGACCCGAGGACCTAGCGCCGCTGCTGCGGCGCTCGGCCGAGACCATCAAGGTGGACTGCCGGCGCAGGCCGGAAAGCCTGCCGCCCAGGCTGAAGATCCCGGGCTCGAACCGGCTGATGTGGCTGGAGGAGGACGTGGTGAAGTGGCTGCGCGAGTGCAGCGAGGCCAGCCGCTGAGCGGCCGGCCTGTGACCGTCAGTCGAGCCGCGCGGCACGCCGCGGTCACCGAGCGGCCTGCTCCTCCACCTGCCGCACGCGGTCGTTGAACCGCTTCATGCGCGTCGCAATCCGCTGCTCCTGGATCTGGATCGTCTCCTTCGAGGCGCCGCGCTCAAGCAGCTCACGGCGCCGCTTGCGCAGATCTTGCACGTCCCGCTCGGTCTGGTTGGCTAGGTCAACCAAGCGCGCCTCGGGGTTGGCCCTGCGGTACTCATCGATGCCGCCCTCGCGGTTCTTCCGCCTGCCCTTGATCTCAGCCTCGTGCTCGTTGATGCGCTTGAGGTTCTCGTAGAAGCGGTTGCTCTCGGCGGCCGGTGACTTGGTGTCGCCGTAGAACCGGCCCAGCAGCGGCACCTTGTAGGGTGGCAGCTCTTCGCCGGTCACCTGGCTGGTGATGGTCTGCTCGATCTTCAGCGCCTCGCGGCCCACGCCCCCGGTGGCCTGACCGATCAGGTAGTCAAGCTGGTCCGGCGTCGGGCTGATCACGCCCTGCTTGTACTTCGTGCCACCGCTGGCCAGGTTCAGGTAGTAGGAGAGCTGCTTGGAGAACCAGCTGGCCGTCTCCTTGGCGCGCGTGTAGCCGGGAGTAGGTTGAAGATCGCTGCGGTCTTTCTTGGCGATCGGCCTGCCGGTCCAATCCCGGTTTTCTGCAAGCGCCACCAGCGGGTCGGCAATGGTCGGGGCAATTGTTTGGACCGACCAGCCGGCGTTGCCGATGGGGTTGAAGGCTTCAAGAAACGCGCCGGTGATCTGCAGGAGACGCTTGGTCGGCTTCTTCCACCCCGACAGCGCAAACTCGGTGAGCACGCGGCTGGTGTTGGGGATCACATGGAAGCCCAGCGGCATCGGAATGTTGATGTACTTTCCGTTGCCGGTGGGGATGATCAAGTTGCGCTCGCGCACGAACTCCGGCGGCTCGTCCTCATCAAACCCTGCGGCCGCCAGCAGCAGCGCCTGCGCGGAGCCCAGCAGCAGGCCGCCGGCGATGATCTTCTTGCCGGCCGGCCCGCGCAGCGTCTCCACCAAGCGCGTGGTGCCCTGCACGCCGGCGTTGAAGAACGCATACAGCGCGCCCATCTGCGTGGCCACCTGGCCCTTGCGGTTGAAGTTGACGGTCAGGTTCTTGGCGATCGACGCGGCCTGCTGCTTTGAGAGCCCCTTGTTCAGCGCGGCCTTGTAGGCGGACAGGCGGACGGCGTTTTCCATCGTCTCGTTGTAGTCCGACAGCCAGCCGAAGACCGCGTTGTTGGGGTCGACGAGGCGGCGCACGTCGTAGCCCTTGCGGCCCATCCGGTTGATCTCGTCCTGCAGCTTCTTGGACCGATCGTCGCTGCGGGCAAACATGTCGCGGAACCCGGTCTGCCCACCCTCGCGCTGGAACTCCTCCCACAAGGTGGCCCAGGTGCCGGTCGCCGGACCCTTGCCGGCGCGGCGTGAGCGCAGGTCCGAGTAGATGCCGCGCAGAGCGGGCATCACGCCGGCCATGACTTCGGCCTTGCGATCGGCGATCTGCGTGGTGGTCAGGTTCAGCACCGCGCCCTGCACGTCGCGCCCGAAGTTGATCACGCCGAATATCGGATTGAACTGCGTGTTCACGCTGGCGAACCACCGGGTGACCATCGCGGTCATGCTCATCACCCGGCCAAGCTGGTCGGCGTCCAGGTTCTTGAGCGCCTCGGCCATGCGCTGCGAGCGATCGTTGTTCGGGTTGAAGAACACGTACCGCTCGCGGCCGTCGATGCGCACGGCCAGCACGTTGTCGCTCGTGCGCAACAGCGGGTTCACGCGCTGCACCACCAGGCCCGTGCGCGGGTCGATGGTCTGCTGCACCGGCTCCCGGATGATGTTCTGCGCGTCGATCGGGTTGATGCCCATGCGGATCAGGTCAGCGATCGCCGTGTTCGGGTCCCTCTGACCCTCCGGGTCGACGGCCAGCCAGAAGTCGGTGTTGGGGTTCTGCACCGCCATGCCGTAGATGGCCTGGGCGACGCGGGCCTTCTCGGCGCGCACGATCGTGCGCTCGCGCTGCATGGCCAGGTTCGCGAGGATGTCCACCACCGGGCGGCTGGAGCCCGTGGCACGGCGGCTGGCCGGCCCACGCACGCTGTAGCCTTGACCCGTACCCGCCCCGCCGCCAGCGGCGAAGTCGGTGTCTTCACGGAACAGAGGCACGTAGCTGCCGTAGGTTCGCTCCCAGGCGTCGATCGTGTCCTGCGTCTCCAGGCCGCTGGCCACCAGCAGCTGGCGCGTGCCGGCGCTGATCGCGTCCACGCGCTGGGCCAGCGCGTCGTAGGCCCGGCGCTTGGCGGGGTCGAGCCCGGCCAAATAGGTGCGCGCGTCCGCGGTGTCGATCCCCGAGCCGCCGTCGGGCATGTTCGGGTTGACGCGGGCGATCTGGTCGTTGCGCTCTTCGGCGTGGCGGTTGTGCAGGAACTCCTCGAACTCGTCCATCGTGACGCCGCGGGCCTGCATGTCCTGTAGCAGCGGACGCAGCTCGCTGGTCAGGAAGTCTGCGGTCTGCTTGGCGGTGCGACCGTGGTACAGCTCCTCTTGCAGGTAGGCGTTCCACTTGTCGTCGATGCTGCCGGCGGCCTGGCGGATCGCCTCCACCACGCGCTTGGTGTCGATCTGCTTGTCCTGCATCTTGTACAGGAAGTCGTCCATCTTCGAGTCCGGCGCCATCGTCCAGCTGGCCAACGGCGCGGGCTGGTTGAAGATGTTGCGGCGACGGCTGAACATCGGCAGCCCCTCGCCCACCTTCTCGCGCATCGCGTCGGTGATGGTCAGGCCGGGTTGCACAAGGGCGTATTTGTCCAGATTCGTTTTGACATGCGCCACGGCATCTTCGTACCTACGAAAACGCTCTCCATCCGGCGTTACCGAATCCATGCCGTCGAACGTAATCCCGTAGTCAATGTTGTCGTCTGACGGCCTTGCTTTTTTGCCAAGGGGTTGAATCTCGACCACCCCCATTTGCCCACCACCCACCTTGGGCAGCAGCTTCTTGAGCGCCGTCGGGACGATGACGTCGTAGAAGGCACGCATCCCCTTGGCCTCGACCTTAAGGTCGGCCCCGCTCAGGACATTGCTGTCGCCAATCACTTCAGTCGGGTTGCCGAGAAGCCTGTCAGCCGCCTCCTTCCCGATGAAGTCGGGCAGCTTTTCGGGCGCGACGGTTTCGTTGATAACCGTCTTCCCATCCCGATCGTAAGCACGAAGGCGCTGATCCCCGTTGGGGTTGTACCGGATCTGACTAAGGGTCTTGTCCAGCGAGAACCGCTCCGCGTTCTGCGCGCCGTTGGTGAACGCCACCTTGTCGTAGCCGCCCTCGACCGCCATCGTCAGCACACGCTTGAGCGCCAGGTTCAGCCAGCCCTCGGTCTTGGTGACGAAGGGGGCGCGTGGTGTAAGCCCAACCTTTATCGATGGAGAAGCCGCCATAAGCAGTGGAAGCGATTCTCTTGCCCGTGCAATTGCTTCGTTTGCGGTAGCTGCGTGTCTAGTTCCGACCCTCGCTCCATTCACGTACATTGCGTACTCAGACTGACCCGGGAAATACTTTGATTCCCCAACCAATTCAGCCCTGACATCAGCAGGCCCTTCAGCAAATCCACTCTTCTTCCCCTCCTGCCCCCAGTCGGACTGGATCTCCTCGACGAACAGCACTTTGTTGCCATCGGCGTCGGTGCGGTCGTTGACGCGAATGTGCGCGAGCACGTTGGGCTGGTCCCAGTGGGAGGATCTGTATTCGGTCTTAACTGCACTCTTCGCACCTGGCCGCCGGTCAAGCTCTTCAAGGACTTCATTCGGCCAGTCCATGATGTTCTTGCCGTACTTTTGTTCCTGCTGACGAGCCCAGGCAAGGTCTTTGTCCATGCTCGGCAACGTCAGCAGCACCTCGCGGTAGCGCGCGCCTCCAGGCAAGGTCCACTTGCCGTACTTGGTTTCGGCCATCGGCGTGTCGCTTGAAGGGATTGCTGCGTACTCGCGGCCACCAAGTTCCTCCGCTCGCGCTTCGGCTTCTTGTTGTGTGCGGAAGCCTTCAACGAACTGATCGCCGCCGGTGGCTTGGTCAACGACAGACCAACCGCCTTGCCCGCCTAGCACCGTCTCCTCAACCTGCACGCCACCCTGGCGCAGGTACTCCGCGACCTGGTCCTTCGTCACCTTGCCCTGCTGCAGCGCGAGCCAGTCGTTGACGCCGGACCACTCGACCTCGTCGGCCTTCACCGCGCCCTTGTTCACCAGGCCCTTGATGGCGTCGCGCCAGCCGGCCGCCGGCGCCGTGTTGGTCTTGATGCCTTCGACGCCCTCAGCCAGCGCGGAGTACAGGCCGAGCGCGTTGCGCTGACGGCTGGCGGTGATGTCCGGGTTGGCCGGGTCGAACGCGCCGCTGTTGCCGGTGGCGGACTTGATCTGCGTCGGCTCGAATGCGACCCAGTCGTCGCGGTCGACGTTGCCGTCGGTGTCGCTGTTGCGGATGACGATCCCGTCGTATCCCTGGGACACCAGGTCGGCCTTGAATTTTTCAATGCTGGGGTAGGAGTTCCTGTCCTCCAACATGCTTTCGTAGTCCGAGTACTCCATCGGGTTCTGGATCGACAGATGTACAAGCATGGTGACCGCGCCAGGCTTGAATCCGCCACCCGCTTCTTCGATGAACCCCTCGACCGCTACTTCCGCGTTCCCGGCATCATAGTTGCCGTCGTACAGGCTGGGCGCCGTGAACCACGAGCCGAGCTGACCAGAATACGCGGCCGTGGACTTTTGGCCCTTCGTCTTTCCGGCGTTTGTGTCGAACTCCACGAAGTCTTTTGTGGTGACGTGGAATGCGACCAACGGCCTGCCGTTTGCGTCTACCGCCTTGGACTGTTTGAACCAGCGGCGGAAAGCCGCGCTGCTGTAGTAGGTGCGGTCCTGGTTGGCTCGCTCCGCAAACGCACTCGGCTCCGGAATTCCTGCGTCCTTCAGGTACTGCTCGACGTAGTTTTTCCGCGCTTGCATTGCATCGCCAAGCGACGGCGTTGCCGCGGGCACCGCGGCGTCCGCCTCATCCATGAACACCTGGGCCAGGTTGCGGACAGTCTTTGCATCGTATTCTTCGGCGAGCTTCTTGAAGCCGGGTTTTGACTTCAAAATCTCGACGGCTTTATCGACGACCTGATTGAATCGGTTACGGTCCGCGTTCTCCGCTTCGGCAATCTTTGCGGTGAGCTCTTTGTATCTCTGGTCTTCCTGCAGGCGAGCAAACGCCTGGCGCTCCATCTGGCCGATCTCTTCCAAGGTGGCGTAACGCTCAGAGGACGTGCGCTGGCGGGTGGCCGTTATGCTTGGGCCCTTCATCTTCGGGCGACTGCCCTGCCGCGCGCGTTCGCCGAGCTTGGCGATGAACTCCTTCATCGGCTTGTCGACGGTGCGATCGCCGGTGAGGATGAACTCGACCGGCAACAGCGCAGCTTTTTGCGGAGCGAACGACCGCTGGCTGATCGGCGTGTTGCGGTCCAGGCCTTCGCGGAAGTTGACCCAGCTGTTCTGCGCGCGGGTCTCCATCGTCAGCGCCCAACGGGCCCACATGTTCGGCGTCATCGACATGTGGTTCTTCCAGGCCGCTTCTTCGCCCTTGGGTCCAAACTGCGCAGGGCTCATCGAATGGGCGTAGTAGTCGTGGACGCCGCGCAGCAGATCGTTGAAGAGCAGCGGGTAGCCGTTCACGTCGCGCTCGCCGCTGTCCTTGAGCAGCGGGTGCGCGCTGAAGTCCTGGTTTGGCGGCCCGAACGTGTCGGGCGCCGTGCCGTAGATGTAGAGGTGGTTGTTGTCCAGCAGATCCCGACGCATGTCGGCACTGGACTTGTAGGGCTCGCCCTTGCCGGTGAAGACTTCGAGCTTGACCGGCATCGCACGGAACTGGCGCAGGACTTCTTTGCTCAGCTCCTGGTACGCCTTGCGGACGTTCGGGTTCTTGAGATCGTTCTCGGGCAGCGAGTCGTAGACCCCGGCGATGCGGGTCTGCAGCGCGTCCTGAGCGGGCGTGATGTCCGTCTGCTCAAACGTCTTGACCTTGCCGAGTGCCGGCTCGCCCTTCTTGTTGGTCGTCGGGTTGAGGTAACCCGCTACGCGCTTTGCGGTTTCGTTCGAGACGCCGGTGCCGGCGGGAACGTCACCTCGTACTCGCTCGAATCCGAGCCCTCGGTCACGGTCACCGTAAGTCCAGAGGCGCGCAGGTCCGATATCAACTGTTCGGACATTCTTTCCAAGGGATTGCCGGGCTCGTAGTGCCCGCTCTCGGAACTGGTTGATTGCTTCTTCATTGCTTGGATCTCCAACGTAGTACGCCTCAACAAAGTCGTCGCCGAACGTCAGGCCTGGCAGGCCCGAGTCGGCAATCACTTTGTCGATCTGTTTGCGGTTCAGCCCACGCTCAAGCTCAAAGCGGAAGACGTGCGTGACATAAGAGCCATCGTCAAAGGACGTGCCCACCTTGGCTTTGATGCCGCGGCGGACATGGATCTGCTCCTGGTTGAAATTATCCGCGAACTTGGCCAGCGCGGCCAGCACCGCTGAGCGGTCGTCGTCTGCGAACGACACCGTCATGGACAGGCCGGACTCGACGTAGCCCCCGTAAAGGCCGGTGACGCCGTCCGCCTTGACCCTGGCCGAGGTGCCGGCCAACAGGTGGCGCAGGTTGTCCAGCGCCAGGTCTTGCAGCAGGCGGTGCGCCAGCATGTCGCCTTTGGCGGCCGCCGCCTGGAGCGCGGCGATGCCGGGGATCGAGCTGGTGTTGGCCGATAGGTTGACCTGGATCTTGTCCTTGGCCACCTCGGGCAGCAGGGTGCGGGCCGAACGCTGATCGACCTCTTCGGGGATGTCGCTGTTGAACGACACGCCGCCGTCGGCTGCGCTCTTGCCAGCGTCGCTGCCTTCCCAAGCCATCGGGCGAATCCCGCCGGCGAGCTTACGCACCTCCTCGCGCGCTTGGTCGCGCGTGAGCTCGCCCGCCTTGAAGCGGTCCCAGACCGCGTCAACCTGCGGGGCCAGCTGGTCCTTGATCGCGGCCGGGAACAGGGCGCGCACAGCCTCCCAGGTGATCGACTGCATCTCCCGCGGCAGGATGCCGCGCTTGGCGGCCGCGTCGCGGTAGGCGTCGGCGAACAGGCCGTAGGTGCCGGAGGCGCCGGTCTCGACGTTGCCGCTCACACCCGGCTGGCCCTTCGGGGTCGTGCCGAAGTTGTGCATCACCTCGAGCGCGCTGCCCGACAGGGCTTTCACGAACGCGGCCGCGACGGCGTGCGTGTCGATCGTGACGTGGCCGTCGGCGCTGCCCGGGCTGATGATGTTGTTGTAGAAGTTGCGGACCTTGTGCTCGTCGCCCAGGCGCTCGTCGATGTTGCGGAACGAGCCGTCGTTCAGGATCGACACGGCCTTCTCGATCGTGTCGAAGCCGCCCCAGGTCACGCTTGCGTCGCCGTCGTCGCTGTTGGTGACGTAGTCGCCAAATCCACCTTCGGGCGTAACCAGGCGGTACTGGCGCTCGTGGTAGGTCTCGTCGAACACCCGAATGTAGATCGCGGCCTGGCGATCGTTCATCTCCGAGAGGGTCATTCCCTGCAGCGGCCGGGCCTCCTCGAGGACCGCCTGGCGCGAGGCCTTGGTATCCACGTCCTTCGACGCGTTGACCCAGCTCTCGAGCCAGGCCGTCATCGCGGGCGACCAGGCCTCGTTCTGGCGGTTCTTCCAGATCGAGATGACGCGCTCGCCCAGCGACACGTTCTTGAACCAGTCCATCTGCGGGCTGAGCACGGCGAGCACGCCGCTGGTTTGCCGCAGGCTGATGTTGTACTTGCCGGCCCAGTCGTTGGCGATGCGGTTCGCGCCGTCGTACCAGAGCTTCGCGCGGGCGCGCACGTTCTCCGGCACCAGGTCGTGCAGCCACAGCAGGTTCTCCACGACGACGTCGTGCAGCTCCTTCATCAGGGCCTCAGCGTTGCCCTTGCCTGACAGGGTGTTGTACTGGCGCAGCGCGCGCGAGACCGCCTCGACGTGCGCCTTGCTGGCGCGGATGTCCTGGCCGTCAATCACCCACTTCTCGTCGTACGAGTTGCTGGTGCGGCCCTTCTTCGGCGCCGGCACCGGGCGCGTGGTGCTGACCTCGGTCCGCTCTTCGGGGTTGGTGAAGTCCGGGCGCTGCTTGCTGGCGGTGATCGTCTCGCCCATCTCCTGGCGAGCGCGACGTGCGGCCTCGCGCAGGCGGTTGCCCTCGGCTTGGAGGGGAGTGGGTTCGCCCGGCGCAGGCTCCGGCGTCTCTGCGGGCGCCGGCGTCTCGCGGGCCACCTGGGCCTCCATCGCGATCGCCGGGTTGCGCTGCTGCTTGGCGTACTCGGCCAGGGCGGTCTTGAGCGCGGCGCGCACCGCGGTCACGTCGCCCACGATCTCGTCGGCCTTGAAGCCCTTCTGGCCGACCGCGTTCAGGAACGCGCGGATCGCGCGGTTCAGCGCGGCGCCGACGCGCGCGATGATTCCGGCGGCACCCGTCGGGTTCTGCGCGGCAATCTCGTTGAACACCGCCGTCCAGAACTCGGGCTCCTGGAAGCGATTGCCCATCAGGTCGGAGGCCAGCTCCTCGATCGTCGCATCCTGGCCGTAGTCGGCCTGGAACGCAGCGAACTGCTCAGGCGTGAGCTGGGCCTTGATCACCGCCTCGACGGCCGCGTAGGCCTCGGGATGCTCGCGCTTGAGCAGGTGCATCAGCTCGTGGCCGAACACAGCCAAGGGGCTGATCTGCGCGTTGGCGTTGATGTGGATGTCGCGGTCGTTGCCGTCGACCACAAAGCCGTCAGCCCTGAGCGTGTCGGACGTGAAGACGACCAGGCGCTTGCCGAAGATGCGAGCGATCTGGTTAAGCAGCCGGCCGGTGTTGCCCAGCCTGCTGGGGTCGACGACGGTGGCGGTGTGGCTGACCTGTTTCGTGGTCTCGACGCCGTTCTCGTCGGTGGTCGTCTCGGTGTCGGTGACGGTAAGCGTGCCGCCCGGGCCCGAGCGGGTGGTGGACAGCTTCGCGTTGCTGGTGACCACGACGCCGTTGCTCGGCAGCCCCAGGGCGCGCGCCACGCGCTCGCCCATCAGGGGAGGGTTTTCCCTAGTCTGTTGCGTCGGCGCAACGGTCGGCGCAGGACCAGCGGCGAGCTCGCGCAGGCGGCCGCGCTCCTGCATGTCCAGTGTGAACGGCGCGGTGGCCGCGCGCTCGAGCAGGCTGAAGTCGGCCGCGCTGTAGCGCGACTGGGCCTGGCGCAGCGCGAGCACCTGGTCAGCGGTGCGCTGCGTGCCAGGCGTCTTCATCGCGGCGATCACGTCCGCGGTGCTGGGCGCCGCGGCCGGCTGGCCGGTGCGCTCAATCTGCGCCTGGAGCTCGCGATCGGCCTGTTGTTTATTTGCAACATTCCGCGCCTCCTGCTCGGCCATCGACTCTTCGTTCGTAGCCTGCAGCGCAGCCTGTCGCTTCTGCTCGCCGAGCTGATCGGTCGGCGTGGCCGGGACTTCGATCGGGCTCGTTGACACCACATCTGTCACAGTGTCGTAGGCGGTGATGCCGGTGCCGGTCTTGTTGCCGGGAACGCCGACGCTGGCCGCGTCAAGGATCGCGGCGCCAGGCGCAGGGATTGAGCCCTCGTTGGCCTCGATGCCGCGCTGCAGCTGATCGGTGACCGCCTCGTAGGGTTGGAACAGCTCGTTGCGCAGCAGGCCCTGGCGTTGCTGAGCCGCGGCCTCGAGGCGAGCGTTTGCCTCCGCCTGGGAGACAGGCGCGGCAGGGGTCGAGGTGAGGTCCAGGCTGGGCAGGCCGCGCTGCGCGATGGCGAACTTGCCAGACACGCTGGGGTGAGGCACGACTTCGAGACCCAGTGCGTTGCCACCGCTGGTCGCAGCCTCGTCGCGCAGGATCGCCAGGCGTTGGCTTGCCTGGAGTTCCGACATGGGCTGCAGCTCAACAAACGAGCTGGCCAGGCGCGGGGATGCGTCGGGGCGGGTCGCCTGGATCTGCTCCAGCGCCATGCGGCGCTCAAAGTCAGTGCCTGCGTTCTCGGCTTGCGCAGTAAGCTCGGCCTCCCGGTCGATGCGCTGCTGCAGCTCCTGAATGGTCGGCCGTGCTGCGGGCAAAACCGCTGCGGCAGGAGCGGCGCCAGCAGGCGCGATCGAGCCCGGGCGCAGGTACGAGTCGATGCTCGACGTCAGCTCGTCAACCGAGCCGGCCAGGTCGTTGGCCGCGGCCGCTGCGGTGGCGGCGTCGGGAGCCGTCTGCAGGGTGGTCTGGGCCTGCAGCTGGCGCTGGCGGGACAACTCCTCTTTTGCGGCGGCAATGTTCCGATCGACCGTGTCAGCCGTGGCTTGACCCGTGGCGCGGTTGTACAAGCCGCGGCCGGCCGCCATCGCGCCGCCTTGGCCCATGCCCAAGATTGACTCGTCGATGACATCCAGGGCGTCGACCTTGCCGTAGGCGAGCTTCTGACCCGCGGCCTCAGACGCGCCCTCGCCGGCCATCTCGGCGGCGATGATGCCCGTGCCGCGTACCGCGCGCGCCGGGATCGTGTTTCGTGCGGCCTGACGCGCCTCGATGGCGGCGAGCTGGGTCGCGCCCTGCGCGGCGTCAACCGTTCCGGCCTTGACGCCCTCGGTCAGCGCGCGGGCCTCCTTGGCCAACACGCGCTCGCCGGTGCCGGCCAGGCCGAACGTCACGGCATTCAGGACCGCGTCGGTGCCGGCGGTGCCGATGCCCTTCAGGCGAGACTTCTCAAGGAACGACTGGTACTGCTCGCGGATCAGAGGCTCCAAGGCCTTTGAGTCGCGCGGGTCGATGCCCTGCTCTTGCGCGGCCTTGAGGATCTGGTCGCGCATCGCTGCGCCTTGCTCAATGAAATAGCCACCGGCGGTGCCGCCCACAATGCCACCGCCGACGCCACCCACCACGGTGCCGACGCCGGGTGCCACTGCCGTGCCCGCGAGCGCGCCGCCCTTAGCGCCGACGTAACCGCCGGCCAAGCCAGGGGCAGAGTTCGGCAGGTTCTCGGCGATCGCGCCAGCAAGCTCGGACGGGTTGGTGACGAATTGCGCCAGGCGCTTGGCGGCCAACGAGGCGAACGCTCCCACGGCCTCCAGGCCCTGCGATTTCTCGTAGGCCTCTTGCAGCGGCTTGACCTCGGCGGCCATCTTCTGCTGCGTGGGCGTCTGCGGCAGCTGCGTGCGCTGGCCCTCAGAGACGATCTCGGCAATGCGCGCCGGGTCGTCAGTGGCCGCGATCTTGCCGGCGGCGATCGTGCTGGCTGCGCCTTGTGACAGACGGGCGCCCAAACCGGCGTCGCGCACGTCTTCCCAACTCTTTTTGCTGTTGGGGTCACCGCCTACAAAACGATAGCCGTCAACCACCTCGCCGGGCTTCAGTGCAACGTCCAGTTCCCAGCTTGCTTTGTCGTTGGGATCGCCACCGACAAAACGGTAGCCTTCGATGACTTGGCCTTTGGTGGGCAACGCCATGTTTTAGTCGCCTTACGGTGCAGGGTTGTTGCTGACGTTTCCGGGCGAGCTCCAGTTGCGCTCCCACGGCGCCGCAGGAGCCGCAGGTTTGCCGCCGGCTGGGCCTCCGGTCTTCGGCACGTTTGCGCCAGGCACTCGCTGGTTGATGACCGTGCGCTGGATCGAGTCGGCCAGAATCTCGTATTGACGCGCTTGCTCGCGGATAGCGTTGCGCTCCTCGTCCGAGTTGGCGTTCTCCGCGTCCTTGCGCAGATCCTTGGCCATCATTCGCCAGTTGGTCGCAGCGCTGATGACGTCGCTGGCGCTCTTGATCGACGCCCCTGACAGGTCGGTGATCTGCTGGGTCAGTTCTTCCCGTTTCGGGTCGCCAACCGGCAGCTTGGAGAGCTGATTGCGCAGGTCGAAGATCGACTTCTTCTGACCCAGCTCGAACATGACGGCCGCAGCCTGTGTTTTCGCAGCGCTGCCTTCCTTGGCGGTGCTGATGGTCTGCAGCGCGCTGATGTAGTCCTTGTTCTTGCCCAGGTCGGTCAGCGCCTGGCCCTCGGCTTTGACGCGAGCACCAGCGGCGAGGCCCTCGTTTTCCGCCCTGACCGGGCCCACCGCCCTTTCTTGTGCGACGGCGTTCGCGGTCTTGACCGGGCCAAGCTCCCCTTCGCGCGCAACCTCCACCCCGGTCTGCGCGGCGCCAACCGCTTTTGTCTCCGAAACCTTGGACTGGATACGCAGCGGATCAATCTCTTCGATGTCGCGCTTCTTGTCTGCAAAGTCGCGACTGCGCCGGATCTCATCAATGCGCAGGTCTTTCTGCTCCTGCAGCTCAAGGATCTTCGTGGCGTAGTCCAGCTTCTGCTGGGTTTCCATCTCGCCCTTGGCGTAAGTGGCATAGCCCTCACCCGCGCCCTTGAGCGCGCCGGCAATCAATCCGCCCAGCATGGTCAAGCTCCCATCATCGGTTGCGCGCCAGCAGCCGGGGCAGCGCCGCCCTGGCCGGCCTTCTGTTCGATGAAGCCGGCGATTTTCTGCACGTCCAGCTTGGCGGCCTGCAGGATGGACGTGATCATCACGTCCATTGCGTCGCCGAAGACCTTGTTGTTCACCGGCTCGATCCCAGCCTTACGCAGGAAGTCCGCCGCCTGCGACAGCAGCTCCACGCCGGCCGGGATCAGCACCTGCGGCGGCACCGTGCCATTGGACTCCTTGACGATCATCCCGATCAGTCCGGCGACCGCCATGCCGAGCCGCTGGGCCAGCGGTCCGTCGCCACGTTGGATGGAGTCGACCGCGGCCTGGTTGCTTTGCTTGGAGAACATGACCTGCATGCCCGCAGCAACCACGCGCTCGTAGGCTTCCTTGAACTCGTCAGGGATCTGGATGCCTTGGCTGACCTTCTCGGGCGTCAGGTCGTCGCGGCTTTCGGGCGCCTGGTTGGCTTGAATAAGACCTTCCATCATCGTTCTCCTGAATTAGCCGCCAGGGGTGGGCGCCATCGCGCCGGTGATCAGGCCGGGCTGCGCGGCAGGTGTGACCTGGAAGTTGGGGGTCCAGGTGGCGAGTGGGTTTTGCACGTTGACGTAGCCGGCGTTGAGGTTGGCGTGACGCCGCTTGGTCAACTCCACCTCGTAGCGCAGCTTGTCGGCCTGCGCCTTGCTCAGCTCGCCCTGCGCTTCCAGCGCGTTGATCTGCGCGCCGGTCTTGCCCGACAAAACGTCGGCCACGCTGCTGATGGCAGAGCCAAGCATGTACCCGGCGCCGGGGTTGGCCTTGGCAAAGTTCATTACACCGCTGCCAGCGTCTTTCACGTTTTGCCAAAGCTGCTCGCCGCTTGTCATTGGCCGAATGTTGGGCGCGTAGCTGGGGTCGATGGGCTGCCCCATCTGCTGCGCCAGCGAGCCGATCGGGTCGGTGCTGCTGCTTGCGATCTTCACCATCTCCGGCGTGGCCGGAATGTCGCCGCCAGGCACAGTCGGTGCGCCCGGAGCCCCAGGGGCGGCGGGCGCGCCCGGAGCCCCCGGAACGGCCGGCGCGCCTTGGAGCGCTCCAGCGTTTTCAAACCCGAGCGGCATGTTGGCCGCGCTGGGCGATTGCAAGCCGGGTGCGGCGCTATTGATCAGAGGCGGTGGGCCGTCAACAACTTGAACGGCGCCTGGGTCGAAGTTGGCCGACAGGTCCTGCAGCGGCTCGGTAGCCAGCGTCGGCTGGCCGCCTACCGGGGCGGCGAGCGCGCTGTCGACCACGTCGACCGACTGCGGCACCTGCGCGTTTGGAGTCTGGTTCAGCGCGCCAATGTCCTCGAACCCGAGCGGCGTGGTCGCGGAGTTGACGCCGTAGCCAAACGTCTCGCCCAACGTGCCGGACGCAAACATCCCCGCGCTCTCAGCCAGCGCTCCTACGCCGCCGGCCAGGCCGGTGATCATGCCGATCTTCGAGAGCGTTTTGTTGCCGGTGATGTTGCCGACCAAGCTGATCGCAGAGCCGGCGAACATCAGACCCTGCATCAGCGTGGCAGTGCCCGCGATGACCTCGGCCCCGGTAAACAGCATCGTGCCGATGGAGATGATCGCGCTGACAGGGTCGTTGCGCTCGCCGTAAGCCGGACCGCCGTGCGGGTCGCCGATTGGATGGTCAAGCGCCATCGCCCTCGTCATCGCGCGGCTCAGGTAGGTCTTCTGGTGGCGGGGGATGTACATGCTTATCTCCAGGGCAGATTGCCCAGCAGGTAGTACTGGAACGTCTCGTCTTGCCAGGTGGGCTTGAACCCCACCCGCTCGACAAAGCGTTTGTTCTTGTCAGATCCGCGCGGCACGCGCGTGGTCAGAAACCCGCGCCGCTCAAACAGTGGCCGCAGAAACTCTTGCGTGCGACGGCGCAGCACCGCCTTGCGGCGGAACCGCGGCACGATCGCGAAGTGGATCTCGGTGCCCTTGACCACCGCGGTCGCGGCGTGCTCGCCGTCGAGGTATCCGGGCACAACCTCCCAGCCGTCAAACGCGGACGCGCTGACCCCTCCAGCGGCGGCAAGCACAGGCTGGAGAAGTTCTTCGCGGGTCATCAAAGTGCGTTAAGCCGCCGGCGGTTTGGTGTAATCAAAGAAATCGTTGAGCTGACCAAGTATGGTCATTGCGCCTTCAAGCTGCGCCGTCTGCGCATTGATCGCTGCCTGCTTCGGGCTCACTCCGTTCGTGCCGTCAGCCGGGTCGCTGCTCAGATCCGGGTTGTTGTAAAGATCCGCAATGTTCTTCATTGCCTGCTGGTAGGCCTCAGACGCACTGGCCGAACCCTGCATCAGCTGCTTGTAGCGGGCCTCAGTGTTGGCCAGCGTAGTGCGCGTTGTCGCGTCGATGTTCTGCAGCTCTTTCTTCGTTTCGTTGTCTGCGTTGGCCAGCGCGGTCTTGAACGCAGCGTCGTACTGCTGCATGACGACTTTGTTGACCGAGTCCGCGTTGGCAAGATTCGCTTGCTGCTCGCGGGCTGCGTTGGCCTCGTTGACTGCGATGTCCTGCTGCACGTTGAACTTGCTGATCTCTGCGGCGTTCTGAGCGTTGGCCAGTTCGGCCTGCGTCTTGAGCTGTGCGTTTTGGATCGAAGCCTGCGTGCTGGTCTGCGCGTTCTGCAGGGAAGCCTGGTTGAGTGCGTTTGCCTTGAGCTGCTCCGCAGCGTTCGTGGCCGCGGCCTGCTCCAGCTTGAAGCGGTTGGTCGCCTCGTTGTTGGCCAGGGCCACCTGCGTGTCGGCCTGTGCGTTCTGCAGGGACGCCGTGTTGCCGGCGGCAGCTCCGAACTGTTTGGCCTGGTTCTCTGCGGCCGAAGTCTGAATCTTGGCCTGGTTAGCTGCTGCCGCCTCGAACTGCCGGGCGGCGTTGGTTTGGCCGGTGTTGAACTGGCCCATCTGGTTGGCCGCGTTGGCGTTGAACTCGCCGGACCGACCGTACATGGCGGCATCGCTGGTGGCGATGGGCAGCGCCTGGCGGATGACGGCGTCTTGACCAGCGCCGATGGCCATGCTGGAGTTGAGCAGCCCGCGGCGGTTCATGCCCTGCAGAGCCGACGTTTTGGCTTGCTGCATCAGCGGCGAGTTGGCCGCGATGATGCCCTGCAGTTGTCCCTGAACGGTCTGGTTGTTGTCGACGGTCCACTTGTTGAGGTCAGCTTGAGCGCCGGTGTAACCTTGCGACCCGGTAGCCGTTGAGGTGTATCCCGTCGAGCCAG
>Ga0222714_10001458_pt1 | contig 26639 bp, 36 predicted proteins | sample C33_3DmetaG_FD_165048 | JGI IMG/M metagenome (GOLD analysis project Ga0222714, IMG submission 165048) | Estuarine water microbial communities from San Francisco Bay, California, United States - C33_3D | ecosystem: Environmental > Aquatic > Marine > Unclassified | place: USA: California...
GCTGAACTCCGCGTCCTTAAACGCCAGCGGCAGGTACATCGGCTGCACCGGCACCTTCGACTCATGGTTGACCGAGTCCATGCCGAGCAGACCGGCGAGCGCCGTCACGGCGAAGCCGTAGCGGGAGACCACGATGGGCTCGCATTGGACGACCACGCGCAGACGCGGGGCCTCGGGCGTCGAGCGGGCGGTGTGCCAGACGACGCAATTGAGGTCGCCGAGACTTTTCTCAAAACCAGTTTTCAGCATCCGGCCGGCTTGCTCGCTATCGTCGATGTCGAGGCAGAGCGTGCCGGCCGAGACGGCGGCGGACGTTTGGCGCGGGCTGGGGCTTGTCTGAAACGTGCAGGGGACGATGTACTTCGTCTTCTTTGCAGCGTTCTGGTCCTTCTCGGGCATCGCGAGGAGATCGGCTTGGCTGAACGGCACGGGCACGCCGTGACCGATCACTTTCTCGACCAACTCCGCGAACGTGGAAACAGGCAACGCGGAGACGCGCCCCAGATTGGAGGGCTCCCCGCCAAAATACGGGCTCATCGTTTGGCTTTCTTTTTCTTACGGTGAAAAGCCTTCGCGGCTTTATGGAGGCGCTCGGTGCGCCGTTTCAGTTCCTCAGGGCTGTATTTTTTCGGCTTACCTCGCGCGAGCCGGCCGAGTCGGGATGCAATCTGGGAAGGCGTCATGGGGACGGCGACATCCGCTTGTGGATTTCTTTTCGTCAACGGAAAAAGCGCCGGCGGCTCGAAAAACCGCCGGCGCTCGCGAACAGTTACGAATGGAACGGAATTTTTTCCTTTTCGAGGAAGGCGAGGAGCCGCGCGACCATCGGGATGCTTTGCTCGTTTGGCAGGTCATGCAGGTCCAACCGGATCGAATTCATCATGTAACTGCTCGGGCTCAGTTCATCGTGGGCGTCGAAATGCATCGGCAGCATATCGTACACGCGCTCGGGCGTGACGTTCACGTCGGCGGGAATATGCTGGGCCATCGCGGCGAGCACGCGCTCGCGCTGCTGCCGCGCCTCCGTTTCGCGCTGCTCCTCGCGGCGCCTCGCCTCGGCGAGCGAGAAAACGGCTTTGGTATACCAGCGCATCACGGTTTTCTTCCAGAATGGTTTCCGCTGCGCGACGATCCGCGACGGGATTCTCAAGTCGCTATACGCACCGCTCACTGAACTGAAGAGGCGGAACGTGAACGCCTCGGGGTCGAGCACCGCGCAGCCGTCGAAACTGGCGATGAGGGCGCGATGCCGCGAGTGCGGCACCTGATGCTCGCCGCGCATGAGGGGCTCGGCGGGGAATCCGATTTCGGTGAGAAGCGTGAAGGCTTCGTCGGTGATGTATTTATAGGCGGGCATGGCGATGGTCGGGTATATATTGATCACGGGCGGGTTTGGCGGGTTGATACGGCAGGTCGATGAAGCGATGGTGCAGGTAGCAACGTGACTCGATCACCACGGCGAGGGCCCACTTGTGCAGGTTGCTCGTCGGCGGGTATCGGCGCGGTCGGCTCAGGATGAATCGGGCTCGCTTCACGCTACGGGCGAGCACCTCGACGTAAGGCTCGAAATCGATGCCCATCGACGTGGAGTCGAGCTTCATGGGTTTAGAAGGTCGGCTCGACGGCGGCGGCGCGTGACTCCACGCGGACGATCCCGTGGTGCGGGGTGAAACGATAGAAGGCGCGACCGTCGAGGCTTTCGAGGGCGTACTCGTCGGGGCGGAAGTTGGCGGGCGTCGGGATGACGCCGATGACGCGGAGGCGGAGGAAGCCGACGCGCACGGTGGAGTTGATGCTCCAATTTTGGCGGGAACGGGTGATCATGGCGGGCAAAGGTTCAGGCGTTGCGGCGAAGGGTCTTGATAGAGTCGATGAGCGCGCACTCGGGCAGCGTTTGGCCATCGACGGTGAGGGTGATGCGGAAGTCATCGGTGGAGGAGCGGTGCTCCAGAAGTTCGACCGCCGCGACGGCGGCGCGCAGGGCGGTCTCGGCGGTCTTCAGGTCGGGAATGCTCTTCGTCATCGACGTGGCGCCGAATTTGAGGGCATCGTCGAGCGTAGCGTATTGGCTTTGGCGATACAGTATCCAGTTGATCGATTTCATGGTTTTTCGTTTTATGGTTTCGAGGGCTGAGTGGAGCCCTCCCCGCGAGCGGGAGGGCTGGGGCTCAGGCTTCGATCCGGACGGTGCGACCGAGCGGGCCGGTCAGGTCGGTCGTCGCGACCCACAAGAGCGGCGTGTCGCCGACCTCCGCATCCGACGGGAACGTGCCCATCAGGTCGGTGAGATATACGACGCCGGCGATCTTCTCGCCGTCGTCGATCAACTCACGCACGCGGGTGAACGCAGGGCGGAAGTCGGTGCCGCCACCGCCGGAAGCGCGGTCGGGCACGTCCTCGCCGGCGGTCAGGCGATGCTCGGCTTGCACCTCGGCATCGGCGTCGAGGACGACGGCATCGCAGCCGGTGTCGGCCATCAGGTCGCCGATATGCGCGTTGAACTTGGCGACGAGGTCGGTCGATACCGATCCGGAAGTGTCGCGGACGAACACCACGGTGCCGACCTCGTCGCGACGGCGGCGCGGGTAGATCACCTCGGCGGTCGCCGTGCGGCGCGACTGGCGAGACCAGTCGGTGCGGGTCGGGGTCACGCTGCGGAGGAAGTCGGCCGTCTCGGCGCGCCAGTCCGGTTTGGCGGCGGCGCGGATGCGGGCGAGCAGCCGGTCCGCGTTGGCCGGCATGCGGCCCTGCTGGAGCGATTGCACGGCTTGCGCGGCCTGAACCGTGATGCGGTCCCACTCGTCGCGCAGCGTCGTCGGCTTGGCGACGGCGGGCTGGGGCTTGTCGCCGTCACCGTCGCCAGCACCGTCGGCCGGCTGGGCGTCGGGCGCGGGCTGGGTGAAGCCGCCGCAGCCGCCCTTGTCGTCGGGCGTTGCGTTCGATTTGGCGGGCTTGGCGGGCTGGGGGGTGCCGTCACCCTTGTCGCCGTCGCCGTCGCCGTCCTGCGGCTGCGGCTGGGGCGTCTGCTGGGGCTGCTGGCGCAGCGCCTTCAGGATTTCCTCCTCGGCGAGGGCGTCGAACTTGCGGTCGTCGAGCACGCCGGCCGGCGCCTTCAGTCCGCCGACGGTCCGGAGCACGCGGTTGATGGCATAGTCGCCGGCGACGTTGCCCTCGTCGGTGATCGGCAGCCGCCAGAAGTGACCGTGGAGGCAGTGCAGGATTTCATGCAGCAGGATGAACCGCACCTGCTCGTCGCTTTGCTTGGCGAGGAACTGGGGATTCCAGCGGATGACGCGGCCGTCGGTGCACGCGGTCGGGATCGACTCGTCGATCACGTCGCGCAGGTGCAGACCGGCGGTTGCGTAAAACAGGACATCCGGATTGAGCGAGTCGAGCGCCCATGAGCGGGCGGCGGCGATGCGGGTGAGCGGGTCGGTGAATTTCGAGGTCATGGTCAGGAGAGATTGAAGAGTGAAACGATTTCGGATGCCTTGGCGGCGATGTCGGCGCGGGCGAGTGGATCGTCGCGCAGGGTGTCGGTGTCGTGCTCCAGCAGCGCCTTCGCTTTGTCGGCCATCGCGGCGATGGTCGGGTCGGCGGCGAGGTTCAGATCGGGCACAAGCGCGATCAACTCGGCGAGGTTGCCGGTGAGGCTGTCGAAGACGCGGCCCTTGGGGTCGGCGAGGCGCTGGGCGACCAGCGTGATCGCCTTGCGTAGGCGCTCATGCAGGTCGGCTTGGCCCTCGGCGGCGGCTTCGTTCATCCAGTCGGCCCATTGCCCTACCTCGGGCACCGGCAGGTAGCGGCAAACGAAGGCGAACTTCGCCTCGACCTCCGCGACCGTCGCGGGCCATTGCCGTTCGACGTACAGGCCATTCAGGCGAGCCGGCGCGGAGGCGCGCTCGGCGGGGTAAGCCGCGAGGAAATCGCGCAGCAGGGTGTCGAGGCGGGCGCGGAAGTCGGCCATCAGGCGAGTGTGCTCCATCTGGCGGGCGACCGGCAGCAGCCGCACGCCTTTGTCGCCGGCCGGCAGGGTGAGCCGGTTGTGCTCGGCGCGGGCCTCGGCGAGCAACTTGTAAATCGCCAACAGCGCGGGGTGCTCGCAGATCGAGACCTTCACGGTCGCGAGGTCGCGGGTGCCGTGCTTTGCATTCACGGCGCGGGTTTCACCGTCGTGCGATTTTTCGACGCGCCACGCTCCGGTGGAGAGCGTGCAGATCACGGCGCGGCGAGCGAGGGGGGAGGATGATGAGGTCATGGTGATGATGAGTTGAGGTTGGATTGCTCAGGCGAACAGGTCTTGATTGGCGAGGAACCACGGGTTCCATGAAGGGATTGAAGCGAGCTTGTCGCCGTGGCGGCGGTGCAGGTCGCGAGCGGCGAGCGCGGTGTAAACGCGCGGCATGCGGTCGATGTAAGCGAGCAGCGCGGGCACTTGCTTCGCGTTGGCGACGCGGACGAGGTTGGTCGCGATGAAGAAGAGCGCGGACGGCTCCTCAGGCACGCGGGCGCCGGCGGGGTTGGCGAAGACCTCGGCGGGCGTCGGGAGCGCCTTGGCCAAGGCGGCGAAGGCGAGGAACTCGGTCGCGATGGCGCGGCCGACGGTCGCGCTGATGGTTTCGAGGTCACTCAGGCCGGCGTCGAGGAGTTCGCTCACGGTCTGCCACGACCGGAAGTCGCCGCAGCGCAGGGAAGCGTCGGCGGCGGGTTTCCAAGTGTACAGGGTGCGCCCGCCGGTCGAGCGGTGCCAAGCCACCACGGTCGAATCGAAGCCGGCGTCGGCGGCGAAATCGCACCAGCCGGTGACCTCGTCGCGCCACGGGGCGAGGAAGGTGACATCGGTGCGCTTGGCATCCTCGTCACTCGTCGAGAGCGCGAACGCGACCTCGAACCGGCTGCGAAGCTGCTCGCTCAGGGAGAAGCTGCCGGCCTTGTCTTGCGGGCGATTCGTCGCCGCGACGACGACCACGGGCGAACCGCTGCGTTTCAACTGGTCCATGATGGACCCGAGCGCGCCCTGCACCTCGACCGGCGTGCGCCCGATCTCGTCGAGGAACCACACGGTGGGCTCGGTCGCGCTCAGGATGTCGCGCAGGGACTGAAGGGGGAGCAGCCGGCTCACGCCGGCGGCGGTATCGGGCACCACGGCGCCAGCGGCGTCGAGGCGATCCATCAGGTCGGCCGGACGGCCGTCGATGCCGTAAATAAAGCGCCAGCCGAGCAGGTTGGCGGCGGCTTGGATGCGGGCGGTTTTCGCGGTCGCCGGCGGACCGACGAGGAGGACGCGCTTGCGGGCGGCGATGATGTTGGCGAGGCGCTGAACGGACTTGGATGCGGTTTTCATGGATCGATGAGGTTGAGGTTGACGAACAAAGGCTGAGTGGAGCCCCCGACGTGCGGGGGCTGGGGCTCAGGCTTCGCTCACCCGTAGATGTGGGTGTAGGAGTTGAGGTCGCTTTGGGCGGTCGCGGCGTGCTCGATGTCGCACTTGGCGAGGTGCCCCATGAGGTAAGCCTCGGCGGCGGCGACGTGGTTCTCATGGTTCGAGGCCGCATAGTTATAGCCCAGCGTGACACGCTTGCGGGGGTTGAGGACCGGCGCCGAGGCGACGATGCGGCATCCACGGGTTTCAGTTGCGGGCAGGGTGCGGGTGATGATGGCGATCATGGGTCGATGAGGTTGAGGTTGATTGAGGCGTGAGTGCCTCCGTCAGGCACCGCGGGGCGGTAACTGACGGAGGGACTCACTTGAGTCTCCGGCCCGATTGTCCTCTCGCAGGTCTCACCACGCGGTTTCGTCGGGCATTGCACCAGCGGCGGGGGAGGGTGACTCGCGGTGTCCTCGGTGCGGTTGGTTGCACGGCTTGCCGAGGCAGCTATTGACCAGTGAGCCGGTCGGCGGGGGCCTTGGACCGTCGGGGGGTATTTAAACCGCACCCAGTCGCCCAGTGCCTTTGCGCTTGGCCCACCATCGCCCGCCAGTCGAGCCGGTGAAGGTCGTGACTGGGTTTCGGGGCCGCTCGGTCAGGGGAGGAGGGGGAGATCGTTGGCGCTTCGCACCGCTGACCTGCTACCGACTCCGCCGCTGACAGGAAAACGTGATAATCAGAACCGGCCGCACGTCGAGCAGAAAAACACTTTTCGTTTCAGAAATGTCGTAAGTTGATGACGATCAACGAAATAAAGTTGTACTCTTTTTCCGGAAAGCGGCGCCGCCGGCGTTTTTTTTTCACTACGGGGGCGCTATTATTCAGGCTTTTAACCCTCTTTTCTTTTATACCTTTGCTCCTATAAATCTATGGGGATCGGTAGTGCAGAAAAAGAAGTGGATTCGGTGAGGTACGTTTCGAAAAGAATGATGCAGAGGCTCAGGGGGCGCTTGCGGGTCGGCGGCGGCTCCCGCAACTGGTGAAGGGTGACGAAAACACTTCCGCCTCCCTGCCCTGATCGACTGATGGATGATGAGTGGACCGGCCGACTCGATCTCAGCGCATCGCAGCGCAAACGCCTTCGCCGGTCTTTTCGAGGGCTCTGCATGCGGTGCAACGCTCCGCCGATGGCGGGCGCAACTTTATGCGAGCGGCATGCGGCGGAAGCCCGTGCGCGGATGGGCGCAGCGTACCATGCGAAAGCGGCGGAGCACCTGCGCCTGTACGGCATGAGCGCCTACGGGCTGCGCCGGCTGGCGACCTTTCGACCGGAGGCTCAGGCCCGCATCATCAGCCGACTGCCGGCCGACGTTCAGGCCCGACTGCTGGTCGGTTGACGATCTTATTGAGATCGCCCGCACTTTCGTAAATAGCGGTGCAGACGTGCACTTGTGAATCTTATTGAGATTTGCCCGCAAACGGCCGTTCCTTTCGATTTACGGGCCTCGCCCCGTCGGTTGGGGTCATGGTAGCGGGTCTCAAGGGGTTAATTTCGTAAGTTCCTGCACATAACACGTTTACAGGAAAAACGGAGGTCGCCCGTTTTCGGAAAATAGGGGCCTTAAAACGCAAAGGATCGCCTTGGGCGTTGACGGGGCCTGATTCGGCCGAAAATTCGCCGCCGATGAAGCCCGCCGCAGGTTCCCAGTCGCATCTCGCCCCTCATCGCCGCAAGGCGGAAATCATCGATTGGAATGCCGTGCGGCGCGCATTCATCGAACGTCCGGAGCGGCCGACGCTGGGCGAGTTGGCGGCGGAGTTTGGTGTGAACCCGAATCGACTGGAACGCGCTTGCCGTGATGATGGCTGGGCGACCATGCGGGCGACGTTCGCGGAGGAGCGCCTGAAACAGTCCGACGCGGCGATGGCGCTGCTGAACGCGGCCAAGCGTGAAGGCGCCGTCACGCGGGCATTCACCGACGCGGCGCTGGAGGTCTGCGCGCAGGTGCATGCGACCGTGCAGGACCTCTCGAAAAAGAAGATGGCGGAGGCGACGCGGGCGAACACCCTCAACTCCTGCGCGTTCACGCTCTCCAACCTAGCCAACGCACTTGCGCGGGTGGGCGTGGTAGGGTTGCCAAAGGCCCTGAAGGATTCCGCCGGCGTGGACTCGGGGAACGGCCGGTGGAACCCCGCGATGCTCCAAGCCCTGAACGTCACGGTCCAGAATATCATGGGCGCCCCGCAAACGCCCGTTCCGGTCGATTCCAGCCCCTCCGCCGAGCCGGTCGAGGCGACGCCGCTGCCGGCCCTCGACGCGGTGCCGGAAGGGCGTTCGCTGACGACCGTCACCGAACCGGCGCAGCCGGCAGGGGGACATGCCGATGCTGACCCCGCTTCACTTGTGTAAGTCGTTGATGGGGCGGGTGCAAATTCGTTGCGGTTGACGTTGCGATTGAGACCGAGTCGCAACCGGCCGCCGACCCCACCCACCCCCCGGGGGCACCCTGCACATGCATATAACCCCTCCGGACTCCGCTGTAATTTTTCGCTATTTGCGAAAAAACAGAATACGTTTTAAGAGTTCAAAATCCGTTCAATCTGAGCCCGGTATTGCGGCGTAACGCCGCCACGGCTCCAAAAGTACTGAACCGGATCGGCCAAACCGGCACGTTCGACTTCGGTGCCGTAGTGCCACAGGTTGTAGTCCACTTCGCCAATCGGCTTCCCCTTGTCGTCCCGTGGCAACGGGGTGATACCCCATTCTGGCTTCGTAGCCCAAAACGCCCCCGGCGTCTTTACCCGCGTGACGACTTGGTAGCCCTCAGACTCAAAATGCAATGCGTACCCACCTATGGTAGGAAATTCGGCAAACGATTGGGGAAACTCGTTTCTCTGAAGTAGGACGTACTGAGTGAAAGGATAATGGTGGCGTTCTTCGATATGGGCCCGCATCGGCTCATACATCCCAGCCCAAAATACTCCCGGATGGCGAACCATCGTCTCCCACTCCATGTCGATGCCCAAAGCGTATTCCACGCATCCCCGCCAAAACGACCGCGCCGCGTAGTGGACAAAATCGCCAAAATGCTCCCGGACGAGTATGGGCTTCCCGTTCTTCAGGAACGTCTCTGGTGAGAACGGCTCCTTGAAAATACAGTCCGAATCGATGTGCACGACCAAGTCAGTACCCCGCGGACACCAGAGGTCTGCTTCGCACTTGCAGACTTGGTGATGAAGGAAGCCTTTCGACTCGGACTCGTAATACGACCGTAAATTGCAATGGAAACGGTCAGCAAGCGGTCGGAACCTACCCTCATCCCGCGTAGGCACGACAATCGTAATGCCCGCAAACCCGCTCGCAAACTTCTGGATAGTGCGAAGCGTGTACGACGTGAAGTCGTAGTCTTTGGCGTAGGTAACAAGGAAGATTTCTGCCTTCAACGGTAGCGTGCCGTTTTCTCCGCGATCTTCTTGGGCTGCTTGGCAAATTGCTTACCCGACCGTGTCGCCTTGCGTTTGGCGGCGTTCGTAGCCGCTTTCTCGCCCGGAGACAGGGCCTTCCATGCCGCATCGGGCAAGTAACGCCCACCGCCCTTAAGTGACGGTTTGCCTGTGGCGGTACGCCAACGCTGTTCAGTCCATTCGGCTAGTGACTTCTGCGGGTCTTTCACGACGTGTATCCTCCACCTTTGGCTTTGTACTCGCGGGCTAGGATTTGCGCTTTTCGCGCACTCCACTGGCCCGGGCGACCGCCTTTGCCGCCGGACTTGATCCGAGAGAACAGGCGCTTCCGCATACCCGGCTTGGTGTAATTGCCGGCCTCATTGACACGGGATTCGGTTTTCATGGTTAGCAACTCCAAGCGCGCCTAGACCAGTAGTTTGCGGAGAGCTTACCTTCGCCACCCTTGATGCCACCACTGCGGGCGCAGTAAGACCGTTTCCTCGCGGGCTGGTCTTTCTTTATGGACAGTTTGGGGTCCCCGAATCGAACAAGGCGTACCTTGTCCCCCGATTTAGCCAAGACGGCCGACTTCTTCGGCCCGCCCGGAGTTCTTTTGGGTTTGTTATACCCAGCGAATATCATCCCACGGTATTTGATGCTCATAAGATTGCGAACCAAGACGCCCAGTACTCATCGGTTACGATGTCGGGCTTGCGGCCCAGAAAATCGTTCACGGCGCTCTTTACGCCGAAATTGCCTTCCTGAATGACGGCATCGAGATAGTCATGGCCGCACAGCATGCCGCCCGGGCGAATCTTGGGACGCCATGCCTTCATGTCTTTCATCACGCCTTCGTAACTGTGATCGGCGTCCAGATAGACGAAATCAAGCGACCGGTCCGCATGCCGCTCTGCGGCGTTAGCAGACAACGCTCGGACGATTTCGTACCGGCCCATAAACGCTTGGACATTTTCCACCGCCCAAGCCATGTTACGGAGGTGCTCGACCTCAGACACGTTGGCCAGATCGACGTACTGCTCTTTCGGGAACTCCCGCCATGCGTCCACCATTGTGAGATGGCCACCCCACGTTGAGAGGATGATGCGAGAGTACTTCCCGTACTGGACACCGACTTCGGCGCCTCTGGCATAACCCAGTGCGTTGAGGAGCTTACCGATCTCATCGCGCTTTTGAATTGCGATTGGGTTTTCAGTCACAGGCGACGCGTGATGGTAGAGCATAGGCGCTTGAACAGAACGTATAACTTGAGACCGATAGATGCCCAAAACAGGATTTTAACATTACCACCGGCTACTGACGGATTGGGCGCCCAACCAACTCGCACCCGCACTGCCTCACCGTTTGCACGGGAAACATTGTCGAGATACACCAGACCTGTTTTTACGTTGGGTAGGGTGTGAGAAAAGTTGCCGATATCGATGTCTACGCCCTCTTTGCCTCGGCGCCCCGTGATGGTGACGTTGGCAAGGCTGATCATGTCAGAGCCGCCTTTGATTGTGAAAGCGTACTTTTGGCCGGCACCGACGCGGCAATTGTAAAACTCGACGTGACGCGATTTCCGCATGACATCGACCCCATCTTCACGGTTACCGCCTTCGGGGTTGATGATGCAATTGCGGAAGGTGAAACCCTCGCAATGGGAGATTTTGACCACGTCATCCCACTCGGCGGGGTTTTCAGGGGCGAACAATTCGTCGGCGATGGTCTGATTGGACTCGTCGCAGAACGACTTGAAATTACGGTCGGGTTCTAGGGTCATGGAAGTTTTTGTCGTAAGATTCCAAGGCCGCGGTGATGCGGTAACCCGCACCGCTACGGTACGCTTTGGCGAGATCACTCGCGCAGATTTTCCAGCGTTCCGCAAGAGCGGCTTGCTCGGTCAACGACATGGATAGCTGTTTGACCGCATCAGAGAGATGTTGGATTTCGGACCGCATCTGCTGCATCCGCACGGCGGCGGCTTGCAGACTGCGGGTCGCGTTGGCGCTTACTTCGTCTTTGGTCATGGGTGGTAATCGATCAATGCAGCGTGCCACGCTTCAATGCGCTCGCCGGTAATGCGGGCTTCCTTCTGGCCGTTGAATATCGACATCGCATCAACAAGCGCGACTTTCATCCGTTCGTTGTGCGCGAGAGTTTCCGCAAGAACGACCTTAAGGGCCTCGTTCTCCATTCGGAGTTTCACCACTTCATCAAGTAGACCGTCCATTGGGTTTTTTCTTTTTGTTCAGCATGCGATTGGACAACGCATGTTGGTAACCAGCATCAATATCTTTGAACAGTTGCGAGATCGGAACGTCGCCCGACGGTTTGCTTCGCCGCTCGTAGATTTTGCTAACGCGGTCCCACTTGGTGTTTTTGACGTAAGTTGTTTTGGTCATTCGCAGGAGTAAATTTCAGTTTGGCGCTTAAAACCGTGGGGCCATTCCCAGTTGTGAGTGGTGAAGGATTTGTCTTCAAAAATCAGGTAATCCGTCGGCTGCACGGTGAACCGGCCGTTGATCAGTTTTACGAATGTGAATTCTTTCGATTGATCCGGTGATTCGCTGAACGCGTCGCCCACCGGTGCTACCGTGAACAAGTAGTGACCCATCAACGTCGTGTCAGGCGCACAACGGGCGTCGCACCTGTACCCGCGCAGGTAAGTGTACTCCGTCGCGGACCAACCGTACCCGTAACAGTTCCAACGCTGGGACTGCCCCTCCGTCCAGTATTTGTCTGGGTCAGCGCGATGTGCCAAGGCGTGGAGCGGTATGTTCCGGTAGATGGCGCCGTTCTCAAACATCACGTTGCATCCCCACATGCGGCCCGGATGGGATGTCAGACCGAACCACACCGCTGGCACAAAACCGCATGGCTCCTTGTGCGTGAACGCCGTGTCCACCCAGATGTATTGGTGTTTGGGTAGTGAACCCAGAAAAGTGTTCATGGTTTTCTTAAATCGTAGAACAGGTTTTCAACGCGCTCGCCGTAGTTGCAGCGAACTCCTTCGCGGCGAAGTCGCAGGGCTCCTGTAAAGCCTTTGTTCCAAATTGAACCAAGGAGGTACGGCGTTGCTTCGATGCCCAATGCCTTCAGTTGCCGAGCCTGACGTTCAATTCGTTGAACGGCCAATTGGCGTGCGGTATCTTTGGTGTTGGCGTAACGGTAAGGTAACTTGGTCTCTTCACGCCACGCGACTGTGGTGAATTGGAGTCCACCACCCGGGTACGTCCACGGGGTGTTTTCGGCCATCTCGATGGCGCTTACCAACTGTTGGAGATTTGGCTCTCCAGCCATTCCTATGAACATGATTAGAGCGATCACGACTTCACCTCCTTCTTCATGCGACGATTGCGTTCTTCTTGTGCGAGTCGGAAAGCGGTCGATACCGATACGCCTCCCAATCGCGTGGCAAGTTCGCGGAGATGAACAGAGCCCTCGTCGAGCCACTGCTTGGTAATCTCCAAATGATTTTCGGGAATGCGGGTAGAAGGTTTTCCTAGTTTTACTCCGCGAGCCCGTGCTGCGGCCAAGCCGGCCTTGGTGCGCTCAACGATCAGGCTGCGTTCAAACTCCGCGACCGCTGCAAGGACGTGCATTTGAAGCCGGCCGGCGGGATTGGACTTGGAAGTGTCGATGCCTTGGCCCGGGCAAATCAGGGCGACTTCGTGGCGATCAAACTCCCCCACGATCTGGGCGAAGTGGGAAAGTGAACGCGCCAACCGGTCCATCTTCACTACCATCACGGCGTCGAAGTGCCTTTGGCGCACTCGGGCCATCATGGCGTCGAGTGATGCACGGCTCGACTTGGAGCCAGAGATCACGTCGGTAAACTCGGCGGTTACGGTCCAACCGCGAGTCTGGGCGTGGGTGCGGAGTTCCTGCTGTTGGGGCTCGACAGTTTGATCACCGGTCGAGACTCGGTAGTAGAGTGCTACGTTCATAACCCACGTTTTGAGTTCGCTGACGTAGCTTTGCAAGAAAATTATTAAGATTTTTTCTTAGGGCTACGGAGTTTAACCACGTCGGTTTTTTCGGCCATCAAACGTACCACATCGAACGGGTTCTTGAGGTTTTCCCGACGAGTTGCGTCGAGAAGGGCCTGTTTCTCGGAAGGATAGATCGATACGGCCATCGTTGTGGCCAGTTCTTTGTCTTTTTGGTCCATTGCAATTAGTCTTTCATCATGTTGGTTAGCTGCTGAACATCGGAATCGAGCCCCAGCATGCGGGCTTCGCCGAAAACGGTGTCAAAGCCCTCCCACGGGCTGGTCTGCCTAGCGACTTCTGCGTCGGTCTTGGTGTCCTTGGCCTTGGGTACGAGGTTTGAGAACCGCAAACGGGCCACATGGAGCATGATCAAAAACGAGTCGGCACGGTCTGGAGAGGTCTCTCCAGTGCGCGCTTTGTAGGCGTCTTTGGGTTCCACTGACTGTTTTTTGCCGATTCCGACTTTCATGCCGCCTCGTCGAGCGGCTAGTTCCTCGACTGTCTTGGTGTCTATGCCTCGGCCGATACGGATCAGGTCGTACTCGAATAATTTGGCGCCCGCCATCCACAGTTCCGTGGCGATGCGGTCGTAAAGTTCCTTGGGCGTTTGAGTGTCTTCTTCCGCGATCTTAACTTCCGTGGGCGACGCGGCGTATTCGACTCCAAGAATCGGGGCGACGTTCTCGTACTCTTCTGCGAACGTACCGACCTTGTCCTTCCACTGGCGACGCATCACGTCGTGCACGCCTCGACCGGTGCCCGTTTTGTCGATGCCAAAGTTCTCAGGCCGGATTCCGAGTTGTTTGCACCGGCTCATGTTCTCGTCGGCCACGTCTTGCGTGTCGCCGTGCGGAAGAATGAACACGCCGTCAGCTTGGACCTTGATCGCCGGCTCTGGTAGATCGTGTCGTTTCCCTTGGTAATCCATCCAAGCCACGGCTCGGCCGATGCGCCCGATGGTCATGGCCGGCAAATCGCTGGAGAACGCGGGGTCGGAACCTGCGATCACTTGCGTGGGACCATCAAATATCCAATCGCCTTCGGCTCTCCGCAAATGAGCCGTGTTGATGACCGAAGTCTGCACGCCAGTCTTTGGAAAACGTCCGTAGACGTAAGTGTAGACGTTGGGGTGTTGATCATTTCCGCCCGCTTGAGATCGGATGATCTTCTGCACGCCCTCGTAAGTGATCATGCGAGGGAAGATCGTCTTCTTCGCCATCACGTTTTCCGTCCGCATGGCGTTGATGGAAATAACGTGCCACCCTGTTTCCGATTCCCACTCTTCCTGTTCGTCGGTGATCGCGTCCCATCCGCCGACCGGTTTGCAATTAAGACCGTAGCGCGACCATTCGTCCTTTGGATTGGCCGCGGCCATGATCTTGATGTGCTCGACCGAGTTGTCCACGGACGAGAGCAAGTTGGGCGTTTCGTCGAAGATGTTGGCCGGGATTTCCTGCGCTTCGTCGAGCAGGATTCGTAACCGCGAATTGTCCCCGAACAACGGATGCGTCGGGCGATTCTTGATCTTGGCGCCCTTCAGTTTGCCGCGTGATTTCGGACCGCCCGGGATCACCAACACGAAAATTCCCATGCCTCGTTTCTTGTCGATGGAGATGGATTCCGAATCCACCTGTCCCGGCAATGGAAGCACCGCCTCCGTGTGGAGACGGACGATGTCGGCGTAGAGGTTCTTCTCGACGTGATCTTGCGAATTGGAAGCCACCTCGATGCGCGTCCACTCAGGATCAAGCAACCAGTCGAGGAGACACCACGCTGATGGCGTGAAAGTTTTTCCGACCGAACCGCACCCCATCACGTTGATCAGGTTCTTCGTGAAGAGTGCGTTCCACATCAATTGCGCCGCCCTTGGTTCCGGCGTGAACGTCTTAGGTCCCCACAAGATGACTGAGGCTCCGACGTAGTCGCGGGCGTAGAGCAGCGAGTAAACGTAGGCCCACGCGAAATCCAACATGTCCGACTCGTTGTTGAGCGGTTTCCGCAACGCGGCGTTGTTACGGATGTACTGCTGAAAATTCTGGTCTTTCAGCATGCGTTCGCACGCCTTGGCCAAGGCATCCGTCGCCTTGGTGTCCCGGTAATTCAGCAGATTGAGGTGAATGTACCTCAGGTCCGTCTTACGCTGTTTGGCTGGGATTATGACCGGCATGGGTAAAACATCCGTGAAACGCTTTTCCGTAGCAGTAACTATCCCCGTCAAAGTAAGAGATGTTCCCGCTTTGCCCAATCCAACTCTCCAGAGATTCGCGGGTCAGTTCGTGAGGATGCCCTAAATGGGCGGGAACTTCGACCCACTCAAAAATCCGCAAAACGGGGGCGATGGTTTTGGCATTCCGAATTATCTTTTCAGGGTCTTCCGTGTGCTGGAGTACGTTGTAAATCCAGACTTCGTCTTTGCGCGGAAAACTTTCCAGAATTTCCCCCGGGATTGGGAGGTATTGAACCCCCATGCACTGGTAACGCATCTTCGTCCATTCGGGGTATGGGCACGGATCAACTACGCAGCAGTCTCCAAGGTTGATGCACCTTAACAGCAGCGATATCGGACCACCTCCAATGTCGAGAATGCGTTTACCAGCGAGATCGAACCCGTAGGCTTTGTCCTCAGTGCGGACAAGTTCTAGGCCCATGTGCTTCGCGTAAACGTACTGCTTTTGTTCTTCGCAGAACGTGTTGATGCAGTTGCCCCAGAACGAGGCTTCAAACTTTTGATGTTCGTCAGTCGTCATAGGTTGGCCCCCACCAATTGAATCGCAGATTCCCAAAGAGGGAGAAGTGCTTCCATTGAGACAGACTGCATTTTCTCGTATTGCTCGTTAGCCAGTTGAGTCGGGTTAGTCAGGGCCCACGCGATGTTTTGATCGTACAGGTGGGAGAAATACCCACCCATGTTGCACTCACCCCAAAACCCAACTTTGGTCGAGATTACCGGCACTCCGCAGAGCGCCGCTTCAAAAGGCCCGAGCGGGCCACCTTCTGAAGACGACGTGCAGAAAAGGTAGTCGATGCCGTCGTAGAACTCCTGCATGTTGTCGTAGGTGTAGTCCTGATTGCTAAATCGCGGCGTCAACCCGTACATTTGGCAGATGTCGTGGAATTTGTCGGGATGCTTGATCGTACCCGTTATCTGGATGTTTTGAGCGTAAGGTTTTCCAATGAACCCAGCGATTCGTTTACCCGGGCGCATCTTTCGAGTGAACCGACTTGCTCGCGCTGAAGCCGGCAGCAGATGGGCGTAACTGCCCGGAACGGATTTTTCTAAAACGTCACGGCACTCTTTGGATACTCCTCCCCAAAACAAATTCGTACCTTTTGCGAACATCTGCCGAACTTCCGGCTCCGCTGGTTCGTGCGGGTGACAACAGATATGGATCGCGTTTTTTGCACGCGTGTGATCCCATCTGGAAGTCAAGGTTAATGAAAAACACAGCATCAGTTCGTCCTTCGGAAAAACCGCGTACTCCCGCCAAGAGTGTATGCGGATGTCGTGGTGCGGCATCAAATGCTTCAAATCCTTGGCTATCGATCCCGTGGACCAATCGGGGTCGCAGATAATTCGGATTTTCATTCTGGTCCTCCGGTATCATTCTTCTTAGCTAACTCCAGCCAAAATTATTAAGAAAGGACTCATGCCATTCCGTTCTAAAGCGCAGAGCCGTTACCTTTTCGCTCGCGAGCCAGAGGTTGCCAAACGCTGGGCAAAAGAGACGCCCAACATGAAGAAATTGCCTGAGAAAGTCGCTAAGAAGAAAAAGAAGTGAAAATCAACAGAGGCAAAGTTCCTCCGGGCGGTTGGCATTTCCGAGTCGCCCCGGGCGTGATTCTCAACGCCATAAACGAAGAGGAGCTAGTACGGCAGATTTTTGAGTATCGGCTCAGGAACAATATTCCGACTGGTGACATCGAACGAGATATCGATGCGTATTACTGTGCCCAATGGCCTACGGCTTGTCATAGGGAGCCCAATGATCACATCCCTGAAACGGCTCCGCGGGCGCCTTTGTCAGAGCCGTTGATAAAGCGGGTTACCCGATGGGCGGCTGAGTTGATTCACCGTCAACCGAAAGGCGGGTATGGTCTTGTTTCTCCCGAAGAAGCAGCGCGTAGAGGGAATATCTGCGTGGGGTGTCCTAAAAACCAAGCGTGGAGAGTGGGTTGCCGTGGGTGCAGCAACAACACTGCCACGGTGCTTTCCTCCCTTCGTAAACTCCAAAACAGCAAACGCAGCGCCGATTTGGTAGGGTGTGAAATCGCCGGTTGGGACAACGAAACCGCCGTTTGGATGCCCGCCGAAGCACTCTCTGTCGAAGGTGTTCAGGCCGATCAATTGCCCGAACGCTGCTGGAAGCGATCCCTATGATCCTTCATTGGAAAATGCCGTTTACCTTTGCCAAAGCAGTTTGGCATGCCGCCCAGTATTTTTGGCATGGATTTCCGGTAATTGCCCCTCCCGGCGTTGTTGCTTCTAGAACAGCTACCTGCAACAAGTGCCCTTTTCGGGTCGATGATCAGTGCTCCAAGTGTGCTTGTTTCATCAACGTAAAGACCCTGCTTTCCTCCGAAAAATGCCCGGATCAACCTGCCCGATGGAATAGGTTGACAAGTAAACAAGAAACCAACACCGACTCTCACGTCGCGTAATCGCAATGCCAGACGATATCCAACCCAACGCCCAAGATAGCGCCGGACAAGGTAATCCCCTTCCGGCTATCGGGATCGCGACAATCGATGCTCCAGAGCGTACCCGCAACGGCTACGGCGACTCGCTAAAACTGGAAGCGCGTTCCGTAAAGACCGCGGATCACGCTTGGAACATCTGCAAAGCCTGCGAACAAAACAACCGCACGCGGGCGGCTCGCACCGCAGACATCCAGTCCCTGCATGACGGCGAGCCGCCCCGGTCGTCGGCGGCGCAGACTGAACGTGGTAAGAGTTGGCAGTCCAACGCTTCCACGAATTGGTTGGCCGGCATTGTAGGCCGGGTCAGCCAACGGTTCGTCAATTCGATCATTTCCCAGATTTACGTCACTTCAAGTTCGCTGCCCTCAATGGTGGGCTCCAGCAAACCGAAGACTGACTTGATGCGGGCCAAGTTCACCAAGTTGATCCGTTCTTGGGACGGCAACACCGGCCTGATCAACAGTCTGGCGGTAGAGACGGCTCTTCAGGGTTATGCTTACGCGGTCTTTCTGGACCCGTACACTTACAAGCCGACCATGTTCAAGCAGGACCGTGCGTTCGTGCCTGAACAATCCGGTCAGCATGCCCGGGACCTTCAGTTCTTCGTGGCGAAGATGGACTATCGTCTCGATGAATTCCTTGAGTTGTTCAAAGACGAAGACGCGGCGAAAGAGGTCGGGTACGATATTCCCAACTGCGTTTACGCCGCGAACAACGCGAGGATGATGGACCCTCGCGAGGACGCCACGACCACTCAGTTCCGGAAATTCGTTGAGATGATCAACGAGGGTGTTCTGGGTCTGACGTTCACTTCTAGCGGACCTCGCATCGTCGCTTGTTGGCTTTTGTTCAATCGTGAGTACGACGGTCAGGTATCGTTCTGGCTGATCCATCGCGACACCGGCAAGATGCTTCGGTTCAGCTTTAAGCTGTTTCCGAAGATGCAGGATGCCGTGGCCATGTTCTCCTTTGAGCCCGGAAACGGTTGCATTCATTCGTCCAAGGGTTTGGGCCGCAAGCTCGCTTCCTTGACGATCATGAAGGAGCTTTTCCGAAACGGCATCATCGATAACAGCCGTATGAGCGGCCTGATGGTGTTGCGCGTGGACTCCAAAGATAAGTCCAAGTTTGCGCCGGCGGTGATGGCCCCGTTCATCATGCTCGACAAGTCTGTCGAGATTCCGCAGCAGCAATTCATCACCAATGCGGATTCGTACCGCACGGTTGACGTTCAGATCGACGCTTGGGCCGAGCAATCTGTCGGAGCGTATCTAACCCAGCAGATTGATCCCGCTGGTCGCAGCGACAAGACCGCCACTGAAGCGCAGATCGATGCTCGCCGTGAAAGCGAAGCGGCGGACATTATGATCCGCCGTTGGATCGATCAGTTCTCAAATCTCACTCAAATCCAGCAGAAGCGTGCTTTTTCCGACGACAACATTGCGGAAGCGCGTCGGATGACGAATCAACTGATTGAAGACCCTGCGAAGAATACCCCCGATTTCTACGAGGGTAAGGCGAACATTGATCCCGACGTTCTTCGCACTTTGACCGAGATCATGCTCGATCCGTTGAACATCACGGACGATGAGATCAAGGTGTGGCGTGAAAGTCCCGCGAGTCCGCTCGCGCACAACACGGATGCTGCGGTTGCCCAAGGCGTGTCCGTGGTGGTGCAAAAGTACGCCGGCAATCCGAACATCGATCAGCCCAAGCTGATTCAGAAGGACATCGAAAACATCGTCGGTGCGGAGCTTGCTCAGGAGTTGTTCATTCCGACCGCCGACCAGACGTTGGTAGCCGAAGCGCGCCGACTTCAGTTGATGGAGTCGAACACGATGCTGGCTACTGGTCTGGAAGTTCCGGTTAGCCCGCGTGACAACCATTTGGTTCACGGTGCGACGATCCAAGAGTTGCTCACGCAATTTGCGGCTCCCGCCCTAAGCCAACCAAACCCGCAACCGAACATTCTGAAAGCTGCGGAATTGAACCTGAACCATTTGCTCGCGCACCTTCAGTTGGGTGCGGCGCAAGGTTTAAACCGCGATCCGGCGTTTGCCGAACTGGAGAAGTTCGCGCTCGGGTTTCGTCAGCAACTTGCTCAGGTCGTGCAGATCAACGCCGAAGCGCAGGTCGCTGAACAAATGGTCACGCAGACGATCCGCGCCGAAGGTCTGCCACCTGAAGCAGCCCCGACATTGGAGACGGCACAAATTCCGTCACCAGTTCCCCAATTGCCCGCCGTAAATAATGTACCTGCGTAACGAAAACCAGAAAGCCGCATCCGAGTTCTTAAATTCACCCCTCTGGACGGACATCAAGAAGTGTCTTCTTGAACGCCGTCCAGAGGCGCCGATTGCCTCTGACGCCCCGCATACCGCGGCGGCGAAGGGCTTTGAGCGCAAGGGTTACGAGCAAGCCATCTCAGACATTGAGAAGCTGCCTTTCGAGCTACCGGCTCAGAGGTTTGATCCTTTCGACCGTCCCGCCATCAACGAAACATCTGACTAATCATGCCTGATCCGACATTGCCCGCCCCTTCAACGGTCCCTTTCGATTTGGAGGGTCTTGCTGATCTTGCTCGTCAAGCGAGTCCTGAACTCGCGAAGGAAGTAAACAACGACATTGGGGAACCGGAAACTCCCGCTTCTGCACCTGAGGAAGTGGAAAATTCAGTTCCGGAAACTGAAGAGCCGGTTGCTGAAGCTGCCGAAAATCCGGAGCCGGAAACTAAAAACGAACCCGATCTTGGGCCTGCTTCAGAAACAACTCTTGAAGACGAACTTCAGAAGCTGAATCAGCAGTCGGAAGCTCCCAAGACTAAAACTTCCGAGAAGAAATCGGACACCGTACTAAACACTCCGAAAACCAAAACGGAGGAGCCTCAAGCAAATCAGCGCGACTCCGATTTGAAGATCGATGAGCGGGCTTCTGCGGTTCTTCACCCGAAGACCAAGAAGATCATCGAGGAGCGGAATCAGAAAATCATTTCCGAGCGCAACAGGAGCGAGGCTTTGCTCAAGGAAAAGGCCACGCTGGAAGCCGAACTGAATAAAATCCGCGAGGACCTAAAGAAATCTCCAGTTCCAAAGGACGTTCAAGACGAGCTTACCAAATTGCGTCAGGCTATTCGTGAAGCCGACATCACTCGCGATCCTGCGCTGAAGGAAAAGTACGACACTCCGATTGCCCAAAACGAGGAGAAGATCGTAACCATCCTCAAAGAGTTTGGTCTGGGGCAGACTGCCGATGGAAAACCCGATCCAGACGCCATTGAGGAGTTAAAACAGAACGGTCTTAACTTTGCCGGTCTAGCTCCCCTCATCAAAAAGTTGTCGGATGCCGGCGAAGAAGGTGCTGCGGAAGAACTTCGTGAAATTCTGCGCGAAAATCGCCGTTTGGAGCAGGGCAAAACGAAAGAGATTTCCGAATGGCAGACCAATTTCGACGCCAAGCAAGCGATGACGCAGCGTCAAAGGGCTGAATTTCAGGAAAAAACCGCCGCAGAAACTCGGGAACACGCTAACAAGGCTCTTGCTTCCGATTTGGAAGCGTTGGCGAAGGATTTTCCATTCATCAACCGCCCTGCGGACCCTCTTCCGACCGATTCTCCGGCTATTTCCAAAGCGAAGTTGGACGCCATCGCGGCTTATGATTCAGCAGCAAAGGCTGTTGGCGAAGCAGTAGCCGCTTTGGACCCTTCCAAAGCTCCTCCGGAAAAAGCCGCAGAGGTGAATGGGCGGTTCACGGCGACTGCTGTTCAGGGAGTCATCCTAAAACAGCATGTTTTGCCGCGGTTGATGAAGGAACTTTCGGAACTCAAAGCTCGGAATTCCGAATTGGAAACCAAAGTCGGAAAGATCAAGACGGCCGGCAGTCTTTCGCGGGCTCATGCCGCGGCTGCTTCTTCTCCAGCGGGCGCTAAAACTCCGTTGCCTGAAAGCAACGAAGACGCGGCGCGTCAGATTGCGAAGGAAATGGGCCTAGCCATCGAGTAACCGTGATCGATCTGGTAAATCTCCCTCAGAGATACATCGAGAAATACGGGCGGGACAAGGTGACCGAAGTAATCGGTCAAGGTTCTGCCATGATCTCGATGTGGCTCTCGCGAAAAAAATTCCCCGTAGAGGCGCTCCAAAAACTTTTGGAGTTTGATCCTACTCCGTTGCACGAAATCAAACCGTTCTACCCGCCTCAGGAGCCCGGAAAGAAGATCATTATCCTGATGCCGATGAATGGACCTCCGGAACCGGAGATCATGGAGGTTTTCTCCCGGCTATACGATCCGAAGACGATGGATTTCAAGCGCGTGGGGTTCAACAACCTCTCTGTTGCGAGAAATGCCCTTGCAGGACATTTTCTAAGGGGCCCTTGGGAGGAAGCGATCTGGTGGGACAGTGACACCATCCCGCCTTTCGGGGATGCCGCTGCTTTCAAGCAGCTTTGTCAGACGCCCAATCTTCCCGATGTCTTCGCAGGATTAAACCCGATCAATCGGTTGCGATCCCACAATCGTTCGTTCGTCAGTTCCTGCTACGTTGGGCGTCGAAAGGGAGCACCACCTCAATTCGCTGGCGGTGAAATGGAATCTACGAGGCAGGTAATGCGTCGCGGTCCAAGAAATTCCGTCATGGAAGTCGATTGGGCTGGTTTTGGTTTTATCCTCACAAAACGCACAGTTTTTGAGGACATCATCAAAACGCAGGGCGACCAAATTCGGGTGAAAAACGACGGTTTGCGTAATCGATTCGGATACGACTACGCGTTCTTCACCCCGACGGGTATTGATACGCCCGGAGATGACATCCCGTTTTGCGTTAGAGCCGCCCAAGCTAATCACAAACTGCTTTTGGACATGGCGGTGTTTGCTGCCCATATCGGAAATTACGCGTACACCTACAACGACCTTTAACCCTGAGACACATGCCCGCCTCGGATAACCTACAACCACTCCCTTCGGCTCCCGTCATGCGGCGGATGTCGGATGGTTCCTACGAACCGGCTCAATTGCCCGCCCGTCCGATCAATCCTAACCGTAAAAAGTTGCTGTTGGTCATCCAGTACTACGAGGGCGACCGTGAAGCAGCCGAAGACCTTGGTGATTTGATCGCCGGTCTTGAGCGTGTGAGAAACACTCAGGCCGACGTAATGGTTTTCCGTCGTTTTGATGCCAAGGATTACAGTCGTAACGTCCTCGACAAATTGCGCGACAAATTCGACAAGGTTTTCTTTGAGACCAGTCGTCGTCGAGACGCTCAAGGATACCCGTTTGGCCCGAATCAAATGTGGAGCGATATCGTGACGTTGATGGGGCAGGTCCCACAGTGGCGCGACAATTACTATGCCTTCCTACCTTTGGAGTCTGATTGCACTCCGCTTCACCCGGGTTGGATTTCCGAGCTATGTGAGGAATTTCGGCTCGCTCAGATTAAGAATTACGCGGCCGTAGGTCACATTCACGAAAATCCGGTTCTGCATTTGAACGGAGTGGCGGTTTACGATTCCAATCTTTGGAAAATCGTAGGCGGAAACAAATTGAACGGTTCTGATCCGCAAGTCGCCTACGACATTTACCACCGGAACAACATCATGCCGTATGCCTACGACACTCCGTTGATCATGATGGAGTATCAGCGGCCTACCATTACTGCTGAAGACCTTTTCAAGCCTTGGAAGAACGGTTTTGAGCCCGCGATGTTCCACGGGGTGAAAGATGGTTCTGCTCGCGCCGCTGTTAGGTCGAAATACGTCACTTTCTCCGAGAATCGGGACATCTCCAAGATGACGGTTTTCACTTACGAGCATCAAAGACCCAATAATCCGTCTATTAGCGCCAAATACGACCTTTGGTACGATGCATGGAAGTCCCGCGGCTGGAATCCCATCAAACTCACGCTTCGCGATGCCGTTCGTAACCCGAAATACGCCGCAATTCAGAAAAATTTGGAGAAATTGGTTACTCCACTCACTCCGATTGACGCCGTTTCTCGTATCGTTCGTTGGATTGCGTTGGATTCTGTCGGCGGCGGGTTCATGGTAGACCCAGAGGTACTTCCAAACGCGTTTTTTCCTGAAAACCTTGTTCGCACCAATCGGGTTTTGCGTTCCAAAGACGCCTATTTTGGGGTTCAAGCCGCGTGTCTTAACCGAGAGGCTTTAACGGCTTTTTCCGAGTGCGTTCGCAAGTACACGTTCAATCCGGACGCCCCCATCCTCGATCCCGAACTGGAATTTTTAACCTCTTCAGGAGTTCAGATCGAAACGGAGGATGTCCTTTCGATTTACGGTCAAAACAATTGGAGGTCGGGTATTTTAGTAACTTTTGCCCAAAGCGAGATGCAGAGGGTTGGGGCCCGCGGAACGACCCTTCAGGTCATGGAAAAGTTTCTGCGAGAGACATGATTAAAAAGGGGTTGACCGATCCCTACAACGAGTTACTGCGTAGGGTAACCGGAGGTTAATAGCGCGTAAGCGCCGGTCCGCTGCGAGAGTAGCACATCTGCCGGGGACAAACGGGTGTGTCGCGAGACCGAACCGGAGAGGGTACTACCCACCCTTGACCGAGAAACACACGTCGCATCCGCGCCGTGAAATTAACCATCAATCCTACTAGTCATGTCCTGCACTCCTATTCCGATTGATCTCGCGACTCAGCTTTTCTCGCGTGATCCCCAGCGCCTTTACGGGCCTATCGCCAAGTCCCTGCTCACGCAGGTTCCCTACATCTCGGCTTTGAAGTCGGGTACGTTCCCGGCTTCGGTCTCCGCTACGCTTTTGAGCGTCGCGCAGGGCCGTCCTTACCTCCAGACCTCTCTGGCCAATCCGACGTTCTCTTCGATGCTGAACCTCTGCGGTTCCTGCTCGCTGAACGTGGACCAGAACGGCACCAACCAGTACTCCTACGAGGCCCAGATCAATCAGGGCATGTCGGACAAAATCTGCTTGAATCAGGGTTTCTCGGCCTTCCTTGGCTCCCTGACCGCGCAGCTTGAGGCGTACCAGAGCGGTGTGACTGAACTCATCAACTCCGATGTTCGTTGGACCCTGTTCCAGCGTTCCGGTGTGAAGATGGTCGTTCAGGCCGGTCAGAGCCTCACCAATCAGGTCTACGGTGGTGAGTACAACATCGATGAGCCGGTGCCGGCGGTGAACTCCACTGGCGAGCTTACGTTCAGCCTCCTCCAGAGCCTGAACCGTTACATGCGTTCCGCTCTGCGCGCCAAGCCTTTCGGCGCTGGTGCCAACGCGCATGCTCGTCTGATTGGTTCTCCTGATTTGCTCGACATCCTCCGTGATGACCTCGGTGGTGCGGCTGGTCCCGGCGGCGCGAACATCGTGCCCCTCGGTCAGCTTGCCGCCGGTGGTGACAAGACGGCGGTTGACGGACTCAAGAGCTACATGTTTGAGCCGCTGTACCGCGGTATCCAGCTTGGTGAGGACCCGATTCCGCTTCGCCTCAACTGGAATGGCTCGGCCTATGTCCCGGTCGATCCGAACACCAGCTACAGCGCGACGGTTGGCACGGTCTCCATCGTGTCGGACGCGTGGCTCAACGCCTCCCATGAAGTTGCGTTCCTGATGTACGACGGCTCGTTCGAGCGTCAGGTTCCGGCCCCGTGGACTGGCGAAGGCAAGATTCGCTTCCAGCGTCAGCTCTTCGGTGGTGAGATTCAGTTCATGAATCACCCCGACATGACCTCCAACATGTTTGGTGACTACGGCGTGATGGCCTATCGTATTGGTCGTGCGTATCGCCCGATCTATCCGTGGTTCGTCGTTCCGATCATCTACAAGCGTTGCAAGCAGGACAACAATGTGACGACCTGCACGGGCGTCAGCGGTTGATCCTTACCTGATCTAGGCTAACAGCCACCTCAGAGAAACCCTCTGAGGTGGCTCCCTTTAACCCAGAGAAGCCAGAACCATGTCCTGCGCGGGTGCCACTCAATGTCTGCCTCCGAAGGCCACGCTCCTGTTTTTTCAGGGTATTACCGGACCGTCCGGTCCGTTGGGTCCTACCGGTGCAACCGGTCCGCAAGGTGATCCGGGTGGTCCTACCGGTGCTACAGGCCCCGCTGGTGCAACGGGTGCCACCGGAACTGTAGGCGCTATCGGAGCTACCGGCACTTCTGGTGGTCCGGGTCCTCTTTGTGTCTACCGCGGTAACTATCTTCTAACCGAACGGTACTACTACAACGCCAGTCGGCGTGATGTTGTCGCTTACAACGGCCAATTTTGGCTTGCGAACAATCCTTCAAAAGATGCCCAGATTAATTGGGGCACGCCGGGAGTTGGCTCTGATTGGACCAGTTTTGGTACGACTTTCTCGATGATCGCGACCGGTCTACTTTTGACCGAAAACGCCGTCATTACCGTCGGACTTACCCTTGGAACTGTTGGAGCGAATGTCGGCGTGATTCAGTCCGCCAACTATGTTGCTAACACCAGCGGTTTTCTCATTCGCGCCGACGGTTACGCCGAGTTCAACGACGTACTGATTCGTGGTAAGATTTCCACCACTTCGGAAAAGTTTAACGAGAACGATCTGACGCGCACGATGCCCCCGATAGGGTACGGCGCTTACGAAATCCCTCAAATAGCAGACATAGACATACCCGAAAACCCAAACCTTTTAGTCGTCACCGACAACAGTTTGATTTTTTACGGATATCAGAGCGGTGTGACGGGGCTTGTTACAAACCGCTTCGGGAATTCCACGCAGACTTTTAGCATCAACCTTCAAGGAAACGCGAACAACAGTTCCGCCTCCAATCAACTTTTCTATGTCGGTCTTGCTTACCGCACTCGAAACAACGGGGGAGCTTGGGGTTCATGGGCCGATATCGGTTTGAACGCTTACGTCACAGCCAACGTAGTCGGACAAAGTTTCCAGAAAACCAATTTCGCAGTGCTATCGTTGTTGGGTACTGAAGACGTACAATTCGCTGCCGTATTCTCAAAGGGCACGGGCGGCACCGTGATCATGGAGGGTGCTCAACTCTCCGTCCAAGCCCCGAACTAACATGGCGAATAACAATTGTCAGCCGAGTTGCCAACCGGTTCAGTTTTGCCAACCCCCGCAATGGAATATTGATTTTCCGCAGCTTGTCGGCGCAACTGGTGCAACCGGCCCC